>ERZ777306.147-NODE-147-length-141749-cov-41.307282_pt1 | contig 141749 bp, 146 predicted proteins | sample MGYA00374966_ERZ777306 | MGnify/ENA primary metagenome ERZ777306 (study PRJEB29329, sample SAMN06343882) | mouse gut metagenome | isolation source: Mouse cecum | place: Austria: Vienna | collected 2014-11-15 ... | reverse complement strand
GGGGGGGGGGGGGGGGGGGGGGTATACTGGGATTAGTATTATTAATATGTTCCAGGAAAGGAGAACGTTATGAAAAAAAGGTATTTGGCAATACTTCTGGCAATAGCAACAGTGTTAGGCCAGACAGCAGGGACAGGGCAAGTAGTCCTGGCGGCGCAGATTGAAGAGGAAAAGCCGCAAGAGGGAGAGGTATTGCAGGAAAAAGAAGGGGAAGAAGAGGAAGTCGGAGAAACCGGAGAAAAGAAACCGGAGACGGAAGACGCGGTAACCGCAGATAAAAAAGAGCAGGCTGATGAAACGCAGAATGAGGGAGGTGTGCAGCCGGCAGGGGAAGAGAAAGAAGAGATACCCACTGCAGATATGCCGGAGGAGAAAAAAGAAACATATGCTGAGAAGAACGTGTCTGCAGCAGCATTGTCGGAGGATAATGCGAAGGCAGGCGAACCCGAGTTACAGCTTAATTTTTGGGATTTAAGCGACAAAGTCGCAGGGTTTCCGGGCGCTGAGCTTTCAGTCTCGAAAGATGACGCAGGGAATTGTTATGATGCAGACGACAATACATATCCAATCGTCGTTACAAATATTGTAAGTGAAAATACAAATATTGTATCTGTAAAGGAAGAGGAAACAGAGTGGACTCTTGAATTAAAAAATCCTGGGAAAACGAATATTACAATTTATTGTTGTAAGAAGGATGATGCCACAAAGACTTTCCAAAAGAAAGTACAGATTGATGTCAGAAATGATATGTATTACATGAATATATTTGGCGATGACAAGATACAAAATATGCTTTTTGGTGACAATATGGAGCTGGTTGCTAACGTCTGGGGCGAGCGTCAAAATGAAAATGGTCTTCCTGTCCCAATAGATACAAAAGATTTAAAAATCACATGGGGATGTGAGGTGAGCGAGGAGGACGCAGCAGAAATAGAGAAAGGAATCAAATTGACACATGATGCGGAGGATCCCCTAAGATGTCAGATTACAGCCCCTGAACATGGATATGGTTATTCAATTAATGTGTATGTCAAGGCATTCAAAGAAGATGAGGAGGTTGCATCTGCAAGCGTATACTTAAATGTCAATGATTCTTATGATGTCATCGAACCGGCTTCCATTGATACGGATATTTTTCCGGGACAAACTATTGAGATACAAAATCTTGGAGCGTACCACTATGATAAAGAAGTGGGTAGGACACTAAAAGGAGACAAGATTACCTTTGAGTTTGACCCGGAGTTTTGTGAGATTAAACGGGGAGATAAGGTAATAAACAGCGGGGATGGAGAAAAGCAGGATTCAGGGAATTATACCATAAAGAGATTAAGATCAGATAGTTTTGTAATTAACATTTATTCATGGGTTCAGGAAAGTGGTGAGTGGACGAGAACTGCAAGCGACTCCTGGAGCTTCGATTACTGTAATTATGATGAGCTCGATTTTGATCAGGATTCTTATGATGTATTTGCCAGCGACGACCCGGAAGAGAATGAGACGATAGACATAAAGCTTAATACAGAAAGTATCGGAGAAAATGCTTCTGTTGAATGGACAGTGGGCGTGAGGGGAGGAGAAGAGTACGGTTTTGTGAAGACAATAGACCCGAGCAATTATACCGCATCAGGAAATACTCTTACGCTGAATGGAAACAATATAAAAAAGGCACTGCAGGCGCTGGGACAGGAGGGAGATTATCTATGGGTTTCTGTTCTTGCAACTGTAAAAATTGATGGCGTAGAGGCGACAAGAGCTGAAACGGGAGTGTCAATCAGAACGCCGAGGTATGAACTGGAAAGCGTCAAGGATAAAACATTAGTTTTGGATGAATGGATGTATTATGATAAACAGACCTCCTGCTATGTAGAAAATAAAAAATATCCAGACGGGCGAGATATTCCAGTCACTCTTTCAGATATTGTGCTCGAACAGGAAGAAACTGTATGGGAGAAGTCGGAAGAAGCTTCTGGAATAATATTAAAAGCAGTTGGATGCGGAGAGGCAGCCGTTACGTTCAAAACGACGAGTGAGGAGCTGGGAGAGAAGAATTTCACGGTAAATATGAGTGTTACGGATGATATGTACTTCCTTTATGTTAATGGAGGTTCGGATTACATACGGATTTTACCGGGGCAATCCCGCAAGCTTGATGTTGAGGTAGAGCATAGATATTATGACAGCAAGAATAAGGAGATAAAGGAAGAAGTAGTGAAAGACCCGTCTCCGTATCTTACATACCATGACTTTAATGAAAGTATCATCAGTGTGAAAGCCGGGATAATTACCGCAAAACCGTTACAGGAAGAGTATGAGTACGCGGATTCCGGACTGCGGATACATCTTTCGATGCCAAGGGATGGCAGGGATAATTTTGAATGTGATGAAATGTTGGGTGTTGAAGTTACTAGTTGCTATTATCAGGCCGTCATCGAGAAGATGTATGTAGAGCCGGGTGAGGTCGTATCTTCTGTTCCTGTAAAATTGCTGCGTTTTGATACAGAACATGTGAATGGGATTGAAGAAAAAGGAATCACCTATCAGTTGGAAGATGGGTGGAATGTCACATTGAATAAAGAGAAGACCGGATTTACGGTTGGAAAAGACCTTGAAGAAGGGGAGCAACTGGGCGTTGGCGTTATAGTTGAGAAGAAAGCAGATAGTGTGGATGAGGGATCTATCACGGAATACGCATGGCTGGATATGGAAGTTTGCAAGCATAACTTTGTGGTGAAGTCCACGAAGCAGGATAACTGTACCGTTGAGGGTGTAAAGACACTGGAATGCAGCAAATGCCATACTGTCAAAACAGAATCTATCCCGAAGACAAGCCATTCATTCGGTGCATGGACAACAACCAGAGAGGCCACCGTATTTGCAGAGGGTGAGCAGACCAGAACTTGCGGACGCTGCCATACATCTGAGAGGAAAGCCACAGCAAAATTAAAGGCATTTGTAAAGCTGAATGCAAAGAGTATCCCGTTGAAAGTAAAGCAGTCCACTACAGCAATAAAAGTGACGATGGAAAAAGGGGACAGCATCGCTTCATGGAAGAGCAGCAAATCAAAAGTGGCAACTGTCAATTCCAAGGGAAAGATTACAGGTAAGAAAGTAGGGACAGCAAAGATAACTGTAACGTTAAAGAGCGGTGTGAAAGCTACAGTAAAAGTAAAAGTCCAGAAAAAGGAAGTGACGACATCGAAGCTTTCTGTAACAGGGAAAACATCTAAGATTGGAAAGAAACTGACGCTGAAAAAAGGAAAGAGCGCAGCTTTGGCAGCAACGGTTACTCCAATTACAAGTAAACAGAAAGTAACTTACAAATCTTCTAATAAAAAGGTTGCGGCAGTAACTTCAAAAGGGAAGATTACAGCTAAAAAACCCGGAAAAGCAAAGATTACCGTAAAATCTGGTAAGAAAAAAGTGGTAATCACAGTGACAGTAAAGAAGTAAAAGTTAAGATCCAGGAACCGGTGGTATAGATTTTTTGAGTCTGTACCATCGGTTTTTTGTCCAATTATATGGAGGGCGTTGTCAAGGGAGATGAATACTGGCCGGGAAGCGGAACTGAATATTGGCCCAATATGACACAAGAGACAGATCCGACAAAAGTAAAATGGGCGAGATTCATCGGAAAAAACGGCGTAGGTATTTATGAATATGATAATGGAGGCGACGGGTGGTATCGGCCGCATGAAAACTGTAAGATGCGTTTTCTCGGCAAACAGTATGAATTCTGCGAGGTGTGTAAAGAAGGATTGAGAAAAGCTTTCTGTAAATCGACCGCTCAGAGTAAGTACTTTATCGTAAGAAAAGGCGATAAAGAGGCGACGGGAGATACTTTGGGCGAGAAGCTCAAGTTAACATATAAGGATGCGGAAGGAAACGAGGTGACGGGTGTACCGGCAAAGGCGGGTACATATAAAGTTGAAGCGGCTTTCGAGGGTAATGAAACATATGATGCGTGTTCGATCGCGGCAGAATATACGATAGAACTTCCGGATTTGATTACATTAGGTGTTGAAAATAAGGTATTCGATGGAAAACCAGTTGTGCCTGATGTAAAAGTTAAATATGATAAAGAATATGAAGTGAAATATCACTATACAGGGACTATTCCGAGGGTACAGAGCAGTTATGGCAGAACAGAAAGATGCTCAGAGAATACAGTTCTTGAAAGATGTCTATTGTCACTGGTATGGGACAGATTGTGCACCGATTCTCTCTCGTGCATACGATGAGAAATTTGTAGAGAATGGGAAACCAGTTGATCTTGCTCTGCATTTCCATACCTATGTTTCGGGAAAAGATGTACCTGTAAAATATGTGATTTCTTATTATGCGGAGGCAGTGCTTGATACGAATGGAAAGGATACCTTGCCGGTTAAACTGGATGGCAAAACTTATAACCTTGCAAAGATAAGAGGCGGGACAACATTCACAATTCAGCCGAAAGGCACGACTACAACAGTGAACCAGCCTAAGACACTTACACTTTCTAAGATCAGCTATAAGTATGACGGAAAAGTAAAGAAACCGTCTGTAACAGTAAAAGGTACGGCAGGAAAAGTCATTCCGGCATCAAATTATACGGTTACTTATGCAAAGGGTAGAAAAAATGTTGCTGTATATGCGGTAACGGTGACATTCAAAGGTCAATATAAAGGGACGCTTTCAGGAAGTTTTAAGATCGTACCGAAAACAACAGTATTCCGCAAAGAAGAAGTTTACAAGCGGAGTAAAGACCGTTACGATCAAAAAGAATAAGACGACTTCGAAGAAGATTACGAAATTAAAGAAGAATAAAAAATACTATGTAAGAATCCGCACATATAAGATAGTAAAAGTGAATGGAAAATCTAAAAAGGTTTACTCATCATGGACAAAAGTAAAGAGTGCGAAAACGAAAAGGTAATGTAAATATATAAGGCTTAAAATATGAGCTGAAAAAAACAGGAGCAGGCGAGTCTGAAAAGAAGGAAGATTATGCCTGCTCCTGTTTTATATTATTTCACTGCCGATTTTGGAGGACGACAGATGAAATACGATAATTTAAACTGCTCTTATATGGAACTGGAATGCTGTATACTCCGGAACCTCCCTCGGAATCGGAAGTCCGGCGTTCATCAGAGCGGAGCCGGACAGCGTATACTGCCCGTCGTTGACAGAATACACGGTATCGGCGTTAAGCCCTTTTGCGCGGACATATTCCTGCGGTCCGTTGCAGGTAAGGTTCGTAACGACTACGCTTAAGAGAGATTCCTGCCTGTCCTTTGTCACATGCTGCCAGGCGGTCATGTTGCCAACCGCAAACGGGTTGCTTAAGCGGTAGTAATCGCCCTTGATGATAATATGGTAATATTTTCGGAACAGTTCGCTCTGTTCTTTGCAGAGCTTTTGCTCTTCCGCGGTCAGATGGGTCGCATCCAGCTCATAGCCGAAAGTGCCTCCCATTGCCACGACAGCTTTTGTCTTTAACGGCACGAGCTTTCCGCTGTCGGAAATGTGCGCGCCCATGCAGGACGGCGGATAGACAAAGGAAGTTCCGTAGTGGAGTTTCAGCCGGTCGATGGGGTGGTTGTTGTCGCTGACCCAGTACTGCGGGTAATAGTGGAGCATCGCCGCGTCAAAACGCCCGCCGCCTCCGCTGCATCCCTCGAACAGGATGTCCGGATGGGTCTTTATGATGGCGTTCATGGTGCGGTACAATCCTAAAATATAACGGTGATACACTTCGCCCTGCTTGCCGGCGGGCAGGGCATTTGACCAGATGTCTGCCAGGGAGCGGTTGATATCCCATTTTACATAGTAGATATTGGCATCGTCTAAGATGGCGTTGACCTTTTCAATCAGGTAGTCCTGCACGTCTTTGCGGCTCATGTCCAGGGCAATCTGGTTGCGGCTCCGAACCTCCGGGCGCCCGGGAATCTTCATGGCCCATTCCGGATGTGCGCGGTAGAGGTCGCTGTCTTCGGACACCATCTCCGGTTCGAACCAGATGCCGAACTTCATTCCAAGGTCGTTGATTTGCTCCACAAGAGCGTGGAGTCCGCATTTGATTTTATTTTTATTGACAAACCAGTCTCCCAGGCCGCTGTTGTCATCGTCTCGTTTCCCGAACCAGCCGTCGTCCATGACAAGCAGCTCTACGCCCATGTTCTTCGCGGCTTTCGCGATTTCCACAAGCTTTTTGTCATCGAAATCCATAAAGGCAGCCTCCCAGCTATTGATCAGCACGGGGCGCTCTATCTCAGTCACAAATTTGCTCTCGCAAAGGTTTGTGCGGTAAAAATTATGGTAAAGGTGGGAAAGGCCGGTCAGTCCATGTTCGGTAAATGCCATTACGACTTCCGGGCATTCAAAGGTTTCGCCCGGTTTCACCTCGTAGACGAACTGTTTCGGATGGATGCCCATTACAAGCCGGAGTTGGTCGTACTGGTCAAGCTCTGCCTCGGCAAGGAAGTTGCCGCTGTACATGAGGGAGAATCCGTAGCATTTTCCGTAATCCTCGGTCGCCTCCTTGTCGCAGAGCACGACAAACGGGTTCTGCTGGTGGCTGGAGGAGCCGCGCACACTGCTGATAGTGTGGATATGGTGGGTCAAGGGCTGGCGTTCCACCTGCCGTTCCTGGCCGTACCGTCCGGGAAGGCTTAGAAGGTCCATGCCGGAGCCGTTGATAAAGTCCAGGCATACGGACATGATTTTCTTCAGATGAATCGGAGCTTTGCCGTTATTTTTTACTTTGACGGCTCTCGTGATGATGTCAGCCTCCTCGAACACGCTGTATAAAAGAATCACATCCACGTCGCTCACCGAATCTGTCAGAGTGACCTCAAGGGTCTTTACGGTGTCGCCTTTATTTGCAAAGACTGTGGGAAGAGTCTCCAAGCGGTACTTCCCGTCGGTGATGGAAATTTTTCTGGCTTTGCCGCTGAAAGAATAACTGCCGTCGCCGTTTACCACTTCGATGCTGGCGGTGCGGAAATCCCCCTGCTGCTGGGTGGAAAATTCCTGGGGCTGCGCGTCTAGAGAGAAGGTGCGCTCGCCCAGCGATTCGTAAGGGTTGCCGGAAAAGCCCCGGTCGTACTGCATGATCTGGTAGCTTAAGTCAGCGTCATGAAGAGTGGGACCGTAATAGAGGTGGAACAGGTAATCGAGATTTCCAATCTTCATCTGGTATGAAGTGTTTTTCGTGTGTAAAGTGATCGTGTTATTTGTTTTATTGTGAACAATTCCCATGGGTGCCGTGACCTCCTTGTAGTTAGTAAAAAAAGTATATCATATTTAGAGGGAAGTTCATTTATTCAGAATGTCAGAAAAAAATGGGGAAACGTAGTGCATAAGTAACATGACAGGGAAAGAAATTTTATAATTGATATAATGACAATGTGTTGACAATAACCGAGCTTATGAGTATGCTATATTTAATATGGAGGTGCTGTATATGGCAACAACAAATTTGAATATTAGAACAGAGAAAGCTATCAAAGAGCAGGCAGAGGAGATTTTTAATGAACTTGGTCTGAACATGACAACTGCTGTAAATATGTTTCTTAGAACTACTATACGAGAACATGGTATTCCTTTTGAATTAAAGCTGGATGTGCCGAATGAAACAACGTTTGCTGCTATCGAAGAAGGCAGAAAGCTCGTGGCTGATCCTTCTGCTCCGAGATATTCCAATATGGATGAGCTTAAGGAGGCCCTCGAAGTATGAAATATGATGTACAGTTTACCAATCAGTTTAAGAAGGACTTGAAACTTGCGAAAAAGCAAAATAAGAATCTTGATAAACTGTTTGAGGTAATTAGTACCTTAGCGGAAGGCAAAGCATTAGATGCAAAATACAGAGATCATAGCCTTGCAGGTGATTATAAAGGGGCGAGAGAATGTCATGTTGAGCCAGATTGGCTGTTGATTTATGAGATTTGTGGTGATGTACTGGTTCTGTTGCTTTACAGGCTCGGAACACATTCGGAGTTATTCAAAAAGTAGTTTTTGAAAAATATATTTTCTTATAGAAGGAGTTGTTTCACATGCGAAAGAAGGAGCGGGCGTTTGAAATCATCGGGCGGCTGAAAAAGGAATACCCGGATGCGGGTTGTACGCTGGACTACGACCAGGCGTGGAAACTTTTAGTCAGCGTACGGCTTGCGGCACAGTGTACGGATGCGCGGGTGAATGTTGTGGTTGAAGGGCTTTATGAGAAATATCCGGATATTGACGCGCTGGCGGCGGCGGACCCGGCGGATATTGAGGAGATTGTAAGACCCTGTGGGCTGGGGAAGAGTAAGGCGAGGGATATCAGCGCATGTATGCGGATGCTTAAAGACGAGTACGGCGGGAAGGTGCCGAAGGATTTTGACGCGCTTTTGAAACTGCCGGGCGTCGGGAGGAAAAGCGCGAACCTTATTATGGGCGACGTGTTCGGGGAACCGGCGATTGTGACGGATACCCACTGCATCCGCCTGGTGAACCGGATGGGGCTTGTGGACGGCATCAAGGAGCCGAAGAAGGTGGAGATGGCCCTCTGGAAGATTATCCCGCCAGAGGAAGGGAGCGATTTCTGCCACCGGCTGGTTTATCACGGGCGGGATGTGTGTACGGCGAGGACAAAGCCTTACTGCGAGAAATGCTGCCTTGCGGATATCTGCAAGAAGGCGGGCGTGTAGATATGCAGGCGGATTTTAGATTGATACCGCGCAGTTGTCAGATAAGAAAGCGATAAGAGAAAGGCGGCGTTTTAAAGTGGCGGATATTATCGGAATGTTAGACGAATTACAGAACAAGGCCCTTCATCAGGAGGGGCTTAAAGAGAGGTTTCTTGCGACAAGGAATGACCCGTCTCCGGTCAGTGCGTTTTGCCGCGTGTGCCGGGAGGAGGGCTATGAGATTTACGAGATGGAGCTTGTCTGCGCGGGGGAGGATTTCCATGCGGCGATGAAACGCAGCACCAACGGCGGCGGGGAAAATTCGCCGAAACTTGCAGGACAGGATGATTTTTATGAATTATTTCTTGCAGCGATAGAGGATTAATTGGAATTGCCGGCGAACAGCAGTCAGCAGTACAGAAGGGAAGGAATGGAAGATAGAACGGGCAAGGAAAGTTTTAAAGCAATATTTTGGGTATGAAGATTTCAGGGAAGGGCAGGCAAAGCTTATCGGTGCGGTGCTTGGCGGGCATGACGTGCTTGGCATCATGCCTACGGGCGCGGGCAAATCCATCTGCTTTCAGGTTCCGGCGCTTATGGCGGAGGGGATTACCCTTGTCATATCCCCGCTGATTTCGCTGATGAAGGATCAGGTGAGCGCCCTGAATCAGGCGGGCATCCATGCGGCGTATCTGAACAGCTCTCTGACCATGGGGCAGTATACGAAGGCTTTACAGCTTGCGAAGGCGGGAAGATACAAGATTATCTATGTCGCCCCGGAGCGGCTTGCGACGGAAGGATTTCTTGACTTTGCCCTTAGCAGCGGGGTGAAGATATCTATGGTCGCGGTGGATGAGGCGCACTGTGTTTCCCAGTGGGGACAGGATTTCCGCCCGGGATATTTGAAAATTGCGGAATTTATCCGGAAATTTCCGCACAGGCCGGTTGTCTGTGCATATACTGCTACTGCGACGGAAGATGTGCGGGGAGATATCATAGAGCTTTTGGAGCTTAAGGAGCCCGCGGTGACGGTGACGGGATTTGACCGGGATAATCTGTATTTTGCGGTGAAAAAGCCGGCGGATAAGTATAAGGAGCTGGTTACATATCTCAGGAAAAAGGAGCAGGAGCTTTCGGGGTGCAGCGGGATTATCTACTGCCTGACGAGAAAGAGTGTGGAGGATATCTGTTATCGGCTGCGGCAGGACGGATTTTCGGTGACCCGGTATCATGCAGGGCTTGACGACGAGGAACGGCGGGAGAATCAGGATGATTTTATCTACGACAGACGGCATGTGATGGTGGCGACCAATGCTTTTGGGATGGGCATTGACAAGTCGGACGTGCGGTTTGTCGTTCATTATAATATGCCGAAAAATATGGAGAGCTACTATCAGGAGGCGGGGCGAGCCGGGAGGGACGGCGCGCCGGCAGAATGCATACTCTATTATGAGCCGTCGGACGTGCGGATGAACCAGATGTTTATCGGAAATAATGAGAATAACGAGATGCTTGATGCGGCGGCGAAGGCGCTCATTGAGGAGCGTGACCGATGGCGGCTTAAGCAGATGACGTTTTATTGCTTTACATCGGAGTGTCTGAGGCATTATATTTTAAAATATTTTGGCGAGGAGACTTCCGGGTACTGCGGGAATTGCCTGAACTGCCTGACGCAGTTTGAGGAGGTGGACATCACAAGGGAGGTGTCTGCAATTCTGAAATGTATCCGGGAGAACTGGACGGCTTACGGCGTTACGACGGTCATTGATATCTTAAGGGGCGCAAAGAGCCAGCGGATCCTTAGTAAGAACCTGGATAAAAATTCCCAGTACGGGCGGCTCGGTGACCAGTCCGTGACCCGCCTCCGTCAGATCATACAGGAGATGATGTATCAGGGGTATCTGGAGCTTTCCGGGGATACTTACCCAGTGTTAAGGCTCGCGCAGGGGGCGCGGGAGCAGCAGGGATTGCCGATAGCGGAGCAGCAGACATCGCTGACAGCCGGGGAGCAGGAGCCAATGCCGAAGGCGGGCGAGGAGACGGCTCCCATAATCTTAAAGCTGCCGAAGGAGCAGGAGAGGAAAAAAGGCGGTTCCGGGGGAGAATCCGGGAGTGCAGGCGGAAGGAAGAGGAAAAAAGCCGGAGCGGCAGCCGCCCTCAGGGAGCAGGATATGGAGCTTTTCGAGGAGCTTAGGGCACTTCGGAGAGATATTGCGGCGGAGGAAAAGGTGCCGCCTTATATTATATTTTCCGACAAGACGCTTGTCCTTATGTGCCTGAGCCGGCCGAAGGATACCGCCGGGATGCTTAATATCAGCGGAATCGGGGAGTATAAAGTGAAGAAGTACGGGGATAGGTTCCTGACGGTGCTTAAGGACACATAAGGATTTGTTTTAATTAAGATAGATGAGGAATTTGCAGCGGACAGGGAGGCATAAATAATATGGCGGATAACGGAAAACAGATTGCGATACGGGTGTCTATCGTCAGCGTGGCGGTGAATATCCTTTTATCGGTGCTTAAACTTGCGGCGGGGCTCATCGCCCATTCTGGGGCGATGGTGTCGGACGCGGTGCATTCGGCGTCGGATGTGTTCAGTACATTTGTGGTGATGATTGGGGTGCATATGGCAAGCAAGGAGGCGGATGAAGAACATCCTTACGGCCATGAGCGGATGGAGTGCGTGGCGGCAATCGTGCTGGCGGCTGTGCTGTTCGCGACGGGTCTGGCGATTGGGTATACCGGGCTTGAGCAGCTTTTGGGCGGCTATGAGGAGATAAAAGTTCCGGGGGCGCTTGCCCTTCTGGCGGCGCTCATCTCGATTGGGGTGAAGGAGTGGATGTACTGGTATACGGTGCTGGCGGCGAAGAAGATTAATTCGGGGGCGCTTAAGGCGGACGCGTGGCATCACCGCTCAGACGCCCTGTCTTCGGTGGGCGCCCTGTTTGGAATCGCGGGGGCGAGGATAGGCTACCCGTTTCTTGACTGTGTGGCCAGCGTGATAATCTGCGCTTTTGTCATCAAGGCGGCGTATGACATCTTTAAGGACGCGGTTGACAAGATGCTGGATACGGCGTGTGATAAGGATACGGTGAAAAAACTTCAGAAAATCATCCTGAACCAGCCGGGAGTCCTTGGAATCAGCAAATTGACGACGCGGATTTTCGGGTCGAAGATTTATGTGGATGTGGAGATTGAGGCGGACGGGGATATGACGCTCAGAGCCGCCCATGAGGTGGCGGAAAATGTCCACCATGCCATTGAGCAGGGGGCGAGCGATGTGAAACACTGCATGGTGCATGTGAATCCGCGGCGGGTGTAAGATGACTGTTTTTAGGATTGTGGGAGCACGAAGTGCGGAACAATCCGTGGCATCATAGGGGCAAAAATAGCAGCGCACACGGGCGGCTTAGATGTCCGCCGCCCACTGCTGAAGGAATTCCTGGCAGAATTTAATAAAGTCAGTCTGGCTCGCGTGGAAGTAACTGTTACGCATAGAGATAAGATTGTAAGAATGGAAAGCGTAGTAATCGTCAATGTAGATTTGCTGCAGCTTTCCTTCTTTTAATTCCCGGGCAACGGCGCTCTTATAGAGGAAAGCAATCCCAATGTTCTGCATAATGAATTGTTTTACGATTGTAAGCCCGTTGCTGACTTCGATTCGGCTGTCAAAACGCATAGTTACGATATTGTTGTCCCGGAAAATGGATTCTAAACGTTTCCGGGATGGGGTCTTGTCCACGCCGAGTATAAGGGTGCTGCTGTAGACATCATCAATTGGCACATGTTTTTCAGCCAGGGGATGCTCGGGAGAGCATACGCAGATGGTGCTGCTGCTGCACAGTTCGTAATAATCATGTTCTGTTTTGGACACGATTCCGTCCATCAGAAAGAAGTCTAAATCCCCTCCGTTTAACATTCGGGACAGCTCGTCATAGTTGTCCGTTACGATTCTTATCTTGTAATCCGGATTATTTTTCATGAAATCAATAATCAGATATGGAAGGAACGATTCGCCGGCTGACTGCTCCGCGCCCAGACGCAGGACTTTTATGGAGTCGGACGAGGATGCCAGCTGCTCTTTTATGCGTTCCGAGTCTGAATAAACCGAATTGGTATACTGATATAAAGTCTTTCCGGCAGGTGTCAGATGGAATTTTCGGTTCTGGTATGTATAGAGCTTTGTCTGGTAATAGGACTCCAGATATTTAATGTGGTGGGAAACGGCGGGCTGTGTAATATGCAATTTTTCGGCGGTTTTGGTAAAACTATTTGTGTGGCACAGTGTCAGGAATGTTAGTAAACGGAAATCCAGCATAGTATTGCCTCCTTGTCTATTAATTTGCGTAATAGATAAATTAGTATTTATAATTTTATTATAGAGATAAATGCTGGTATAATCAATAATAAGTTAAATTAATCAGAAAATATATCGATATAATATACATTTTTCTGGTTATTTCATTTTACATATATAAGGAAAAATAATGAGAAATCGATAGGAGGAGGACATATGACTAGGAAAAGAATCTTGTTTCTGAAGGTAGTTGCTTATGATACGATGAATGAGGCGATAAAGGAATATCTGGAGGAGTATAAAAACGCAGACACGCAGATAGAGGTCAGAAGCCTTGCCGCTGGCCCGAAGCATCTGGAGTATCAGTACTATCAGGCGGTGGCGGGCGCCGGAATTTTAAAGGAAATCCTGAAAGCGGAGAGGGACGGGTTTGATGCGGTAGTGACCAGTTGTTTTGACGATCCTTTTCTTTATCCGGCGCGTGAGATCAGTAAGAACATCATCGTAACGGCACCGGGGGAATCCAGCATGTATCTGGCCTCAGTGCTGGGCAGCAAGTTTTCCATTATCGTGGGCCGGGATAAGTGGATTCCGCAGATGCGGGAGAATGTGTACAAATATGGGTTGGGAGAAAAGCTGGCATCGTTTCGCAGCCTTGGGTTAGGAGTTCTGGACTTTCACAGAGATGAAGAGCTGACGCTTAAAAAGATGAAGGAAGAAATCCGAAGAGCAATCGAAGAAGACCGTGCGGAAGTTATCGTCCTTGGCTGCAGTATGCAGTTTGGATTTTACCGGGAACTTCAGAAGGAGTTTAAAGTTCCGGTTATTGATTCTATGATAGCAGGATTAAAACAGGCGGAGTATCTGTTGGAGCTGAAGGAGAAAACAGGATGGGGCTTCAGTCGGAGAGGCTTATATGAGCGCCCGCCAAAGGAAGAGATGGAGGACTGGAAGTTAGAGTATATCGATAACTTTTGAGTAGCTGGCGGCGGATACACAAAAGTTTTCATTTAGGTGGATATGTGTTTAAGGTATACAAAACAGACGGTCAAGGATTTAGAAAATATAAAAACCTCCTTCTCCAAAATCGTCTTCAAATGGGTCATCTTCATTTGTCATTTATGGTATCAGGTACAAGAATTATCTCAAATCAGATAATACAGCAGCGTCTTACCATTAGTTATTCAGTTTTGGTTACCATCTTCAAGCATATTATCAGACAGTCGTAAACATATCAAGCACCTGCCCCGTCATCTCCTTAGGTGAATCCGCCAGCAGATACAAGATTCCTTTCGCCACTGCGTCCGAACTTCCCATAACCGCATCGTCCTGCCCCACGTTATGGTTATACACCCGCTGCCCTGGGGTATCGACGATGCCTGGCGCTACGGCGTTGACTTTTATGCCGAATTCCTTCGTCTGGATGGCGGTCGTTTTGGTCATGGTTACGATTCCCGCTTTTGCCACGGCGTAGCCGCCCATCTGGGAGGCGATGCGCCCCATGCGGGAGGAGACGCTTACGATATCGCCGCTTTTTTGCTTTATCATCACGGGAACGACTTTGTTAATGCACAGAAACGGGATTTTCAGGTTCGTCTTGATGATCTGGTCCCACTGTTCCTCCGTCCACTCCCAGATTTTGATTGCCTGTTTCCCCACGCTGTCATAGATTTCGGAAGGGTAGCCGCCGGCATTGTTCACGAGGATGTCGATGCGCCCGAACTGCGCGAGCACTGCGTCGACCATTGACTGCACCTGCGCGCTGTCCGTAAGGTCCCGGGAGAGGGCGACAGCCTTTCCGCCATTTTCTTCTATCCTGGCAACCGTCTCGTCAAGGTTGGCTTTAGTCCTTGCGACAGCGACAACGGTCGCGCCTTCTGCGGCTAATGTTAATGCGGTGTCACGCCCGATTCCCTTTCCGGCTCCGGTAACGATTGTGATTTTTCCTTCAAGTTTCATATGTTATATCCTCCGGTCATGATATTTCTCAAAAAAGTCAATAGATGCGGGATGCACATAGCTGTCTCCGATGCCGTGCAAAAGCACGATATTCAGACGGTTTTCGAGATTCTTCTTGTCAAGCTTTATGGCTCCGGTGAGAGCGTTCACAGGAAGACCGCACGCAGAAGGGAGTCCGTAGGCGTTAAGTATGTTTAAAATACGCGCTGCCGTTCCCTTTTCGGTAAGCCCCTCCTGCTCCGCCAGGAGCGTGAGCTGGTACATGCCGATAGAGACTGCCTCCCCGTGGCTTTCCCGCCCATACTGGTAATACTGCTCAATCGTGTGAGCCAGCGTATGCCCGAAGTTGAGGAGCATCCGCTCCCCGGTGTCGAACTGGTCATGCTCCACGACGATTCTCTTGATATCCACGCAGCGCCCAATAATCTCGGGCAAATGCTCCTTTAACGCGGCAAATGAACCGTAAGACTCTAAGGTCTGAAACAGGCTTTCATCCTTGATGCAGCCGTACTTGATGACCTCCCCCATACCGTCGTTTATAAATCGCGGCGGCAAGGTATCAAGCGCCGACGGGTCGATAAGGACCAGAGACGGCTGATAAAATGCGCCCACAAGATTCTTTCCCTCCGGGAGGTCAACGGCTACTTTGCCGCCTACCGAAGAATCCACCTGCGCCAGAAGGGATGTAGGTATCTGGATGAACTTTACGCCCCGCAGGAAACTTGCGGCGGCAAATCCTGCCAGATCCCCGATTACGCCGCCGCCCAGCGCGATTACCGCATCGCTGCGGGATATCTTTGCTTCGAGCATAGCGGTGTAGATGCCCGGAAGGCTCTGAAAGCTCTTCGTCGCCTCGCCGTGGGGAAGTACAAGGTGATGGCACTCATAAGCGCCGCTTAAAGCCCTCTCCAGTGTATCTCCGTACAGGGGGTATACATTATCGTCGGAGATGATCATGATGCGTTTTCCGGAAAATGCCTGCGGAATACGTTCCCCTGCCCTCTCTAACAAATTATTTTCAATATAAATGGGATAGCTGTTCTTTCCTAAATCAACTGTCAGTTTCATCGGTATCTCCTGTTATCAGAAATATATGTCTTACTATTACATTTTACGAAACGGTCTTTCCCAGAACTTTTGCAATCTGCTCCACATCCCGGAAAAGCTCGTCATATTTTTCTGGTTTCAGCGACTGGGCGCCGTCGCACAGCGCACATTCCGGGTTGTTGTGGACTTCTACCATCAGCCCGTCCGCTCCTGCGGCGACGGCGGCTCTTGACATGGCGTCCACCAGCCACCATTTCCCGCCCGCGTGGCTTGGGTCTACGATGACCGGGAGATGGGTCAGTTTCCGGAGTACGGGGATGCTCTGGAGGTCCAGCGTATTCCTTGTGTAGCTCTCGAAGGTGCGGATGCCGCGCTCGCAGAGGATGACATTCTCATTGCCGGACGCCATAATGTATTCTGCGGACATGATCCACTCCTCGTAGGTGGCGTTAAGCCCCCGCTTTAAGAGAATCGGGCGGTCAAGCTGTCCGAGCTGCTTTAACAGGTCAAAATTCTGCATATTGCGCGCGCCAATCTGGATTAAATCTACTTTCTCATTAAAAAGCTCTAAATGCTCCGGAGACATCAGCTCTGTCACGATAGGCAGTCCGGTTTCTTTTTTTACTTCGCATAAGATGTCAAGTCCTTCTAAGCCCAGCCCCTGAAAAGAATAAGGGCTGGTCCTGGGCTTGAACGCGCCGCCCCGCAGCAGATTGGCTCCGGATGCTTTGGCGGCGAGGGCGATTTCAAGTACCTGCTCGGTAGATTCCACGGAACAGGGGCCGGCAATCATGGCAAGACTGCCGCCGCCGACTTTAACGCCGGACACATCCACGATGGATTCCTCCGGGTGGAATGCGCGGTTCGCCAGCTTATACGGCTCCTGCACATGCATAACTTTGTCAACGAAGGGATTGACTTCGAATAGTTTGGAATCAATCCGGGTGGTGTCTCCGATACAGCCGATAATGGTCATCTCGGAGCCTTCTACGATATGGGTGTCTAACCCCTTGCTTTTGATCAGATTGACAACGTGGTCAATTTCCTGTTGTTTTGTACGCGGTTTTAATACAATGATCATAATAAAATTCCTCCATAGCCGCACTATAAGACTTTAACGGTTTAAAGTGCGAAAGACTAAGCATATCTTAACGCGAAAAAATGTATTTGTCAATATTGCTATCCGAGAAAACGGAAAATTTTTGTCCAGTATTTGACCAGCGTCTTATATTTGGCATTGTAGATTTCGTGTCTGCTGCCCGGCACTTTGATGAGCCATGTGGGTGCCGCGTACCGGCGGCTGATCTTCAGGATAAAACGGTACTGTGCTTTGGGAGATACAAGCCCGTCGTCCTCCGCCTGAAACAAAAGCAGGGGGATGCGGAGCTGTTTCCACGCGGTATGCATCAGATGATGGTGCAGCTTGCCCGCGCTCCTGGTCCAACGGTAAGTGCCGCAGGTGTTCTGGAAAAGAGGCTCCGAGCGCCGAATCTGCTGCTGGTAGTTGAAACGTGCCAGAGACGCAGCGCTGCTAAGCTCAAAAGTTTCCGTGTCGTCGAATGGATGCCCTCCCGGGAGACGGCGCGCGGACTGTCCGAAAAGACATGCCAGCCCGGCGAGGAATTCCGCCAGTTTCCACGGCAGCGGCCAGGTATCCGGCTGAATCATAGGTGAAGAGAGAATTGCCTTTTTAAATAAATCCGGTTCCGCGGCGGCAGCGGCAGCAGCGATTCCGCCGCCCATGGAGTGGCCGTAGAGGTACAGCGGCAGATTTCCGTAATCCGACTTCGCCCGATGGGCTACGCTTAAGAGGTCTTCCACATATCTCTTATAGCTGTCAACGTGGACTAAAAATAAATCCTCGGTGAGCCGGTAGCTCCGCCCATGCCCGCAGTGGTCGGGAATGTAGACATGATAGCCCATTTTCAGGAAATAATAGACGACTTCCTTATATTTATCTGCATTTTCCGTATACCCGTGGGAGATAATGACGATGCCGCGGATATCCCCGTCTCCCCGTGGGGCCGTGTATTTGCCGCAGTAGAGCTTTTGCTGCGGGTTGTCTTCCCGGGGAATCCACAGCTCTTCTTTCTGTGCATCCAGCAGGGGAAGGACGCCGGAATCCATCTGCGCGGCGTAGTTTTCATCTGTTAAAATCAAAGATTCTATTGTTCCTTGTAAATTATTCAAATCAATCGCCTCCAGTTGTTATGGGGGAAATTACCGTTTGACCCCATTCCTATTAGATGTTATCATAAAATTATTCAGACTGCAAATGAAGTGTGTCAGACAGATGTGAAGAAAACAGGTACATATTGATGAAGAAAAGATTCCCCAAGATATCCAACAAAAGAAAATGCATTACCGGCAGCATCCTGTTCGCCGCCGGTTTTGCTCTCATGTATATTTCCAGGATATCCCGGGCGTTTGCCCAGTGGTACAGCGTACATGTTTACCCGGTGTGGGTAAATGTGACCGGGAGGTTCATGGGGATTTTTGCTTTTTCTGTGTCGGAGGTGCTTTTGTATACAGTATTGCTCATAGTAATCCTGACATTTTTCAGGCTTGTGATAAGGGCAGTGAGGAAATGTGCCGGGAAAAAGGATTTCCTGGCATGGGGATGCAGGCTGTATATACTTGCAGGGGTGCTTTTTTCCTTGTATGCGCTGAATTGCGGCATTAATTATCACAGGCAGTCTTTTTCGGAGAGTTCCGGAATCGAAATGGAGAGCTATACGGCGGAGGAGTTAAAAAGCGTATGCCTGTGGCTTACGGAGGAAGTAAACAGCTTAAGCGGCAGTGTGGCAAGGGATGAAGGCGGCGTGATGAGGCTTGCTCAGAGGAGCGGGGAAAGCAAAGCGGCAGCGCGGGCTTTGGACCAAGAGGCTGTGAGGGCGATGCATCGTCTTGGCAGGGAATATCCGGAGCTTGCGGGATTCTATCCGAACCCGAAAGGGCTTTTGTGCCCGTGGATTCTGTCGGTTCAGCAGTTGACGGGGGTCTACTCGCCTTTTACGGTGGAGGCGAATTATAACAGCGGGGTTATAGATTACAATATTCCTTTTACAATGTGCCATGAGCTTTCCCATCTGAGAGGGTTCATGCAGGAGGAAGAGGCTAACTTTATCGCATTTCTGGCAAGTATCGGCTCGGAGGATATTTATTTTCAGTACAGCGGGTATCTGATGGGGTGGAGATACTGCATGAATGTACTCTATAAAGCCGATTATGACGCCTGGGAGGAGGTCAGGGAGCAGCTTTCCGGGGATATAGAGGCGGACCTTGCGGCAAACCGCGACTTCTGGGATCAGTATGACGGACGGATTGCCGAGGCAGCGAATAAGGTGAATGATACATATCTCAAAGCAAACGACCAGTCGGAGGGAGTGGAAAGCTATAATAAGATGGTGGACCTGATTGTTGCGTACAGGTTCAATCCTGCCCGCCGTCAAGCTTTATCCCGGATAGGGCGGCGGCGAACGCATTGTTTACAGGTTCATCCTTCTGTTTTTTCAGATATTTCTGCACGTCCTTTTTCGTGACTCCTGCGCCTTCTTTTTCGCGTCTTGCTTTGAAGGCGGACAATTTTTCTTTGTAACCGCAGGCGCAGACAAAAGTCTCTTCCTCGCCTTTTTTAATCAGCTCCATCTTTTTATGGCAGTTGGGGCAGCGGGCGTTGCTTGTGCGGGCGATGGTCTCCCGGTAGCCGCACTCTCTGTCCTGACAGACGAGAAGGCGGGAGTTTTTGCCGTTGACGGCAAGGAGGCGTTTCCCGCAGCGGGGGCATTTGGAATTGGTCAGGTTGTCGTGGCGGAAAGTTCCGTCGGCAGATTTAATCTCTTCTATCAACTCCTGCGTGTAATGGGTGATTTCCTGTATAAATTCGGTATCTTTCCCGGAGCCTTCTGCAATCTGGGAAAGCTTTGCCTCCCAGGCGGCTGTAAGCTCCGGCTTTTTTAAATCTTCCGGAACGAGTTTTAAAAGCTGGGTTCCCTTTGAAGTGACAAAGAGCTCGTTGCCTTTCTTTTCGATGAGGAAGGAGTGGAACAGCTTTTCGATAATATCCGCCCGTGTGGCTACGGTTCCAAGCCCTCCGGTCTCCCCGAGGATTTTTTTTGCCGCTTTGTCTTTGGACTGCATGTATTTCACCGGGTTTTCCATGGCGGATAAAAGCGTCGCCTCGGTAAAGCGGGACGGGGGCTTTGTCTTTCCGGAGGTTATGTCTGCCCGGCTGATGGGGAGGGATGCGCCCTTTTTTATATCAGGAAGGGCCTGGATTTCTCCGCGATTATCTTCCGGCGTGTCTTCACAGCCGTCTTCATAATCGTCCGCAAGATTGCCTGTTCCTGCCTCATATACGGCTTTCCAGCCAGTCTTTTTCACGACTTTGCCTTTGGCGGTAAAGAGCTCTCCTTCGGCGGCGGCTTTTAAGGTAGTCTGTTCATATTCGGACGGGGGGAGAAGTACGCTGATAAACCTGCGGATTACAAGGTCGTAGATTTTGCGTTCTTCATTTGTCATATGCTCGAGTTGCACGTATTCCTCCGTGGGAATGATGGCGTGATGGTCGCTGACTTTTTTATCGTCCACAAATGATTTGTTTGTTTTAATGGCAGATTTTAAAAGACCCGGGATAAACTGACGGTAGGGGCCGATGTTGCATGACTTTAAGCGTTCCTTGATGGTGGGAACGATATCGGAGCCGATATAGCGCGAGTCTGTCCGCGGGTAGGTCAGTACCTTGTGGTTTTCATAGAGCCGCTGCATGATATTTAATGTTTCTTTTGCGGAAAAGCCAAAACGGCGGTTGGCATCCCGCTGTAATTCTGTCAGGTCGTAAAGCCCCGGCGAGGGAACGTGCCTTTCAGATCTGGTGACTTCGGTGACAGTCAGGTTTTTACCTTTAAGCGCTCCCCGGATATTTTCAACTGTGTCTTTCCGGAAGGTGGAGAGGCTGCCGCTTTTTTTGTGCTGCCAGCTCCATTTTATGCCTCCTGCCAGGCAGGTCAGCCCGTAGTAGTCCTCGGGCCTGAAGGAGCGGATTTCCGCCTCCCTTGCGGCGATGATGGCGAGTGTGGGGGTCTGTACGCGGCCGCAGGAAAGCTGGGCATTGTACTTGCATGTCAATGCCCGGGTGGCGTTGATGCCTACCAGCCAGTCCGCCTCGGCGCGGCTTTTCGCGGCATGGTACAGGCCGTTGTATTTCTGCCCGTCCTTTAGGCAGGCGAAACCTTCCCGAATCGCCTTGTCGGTGACGGAGGAAATCCAAAGCCGCCGGATTGGTTTGCGGCATCCTGCTTTGTCCAAAATCCAGCGGGCTACGAGCTCACCCTCCCGTCCGGCGTCTGTGGCGATGATGATCTGCCCTACATCCTTGCGGAAAAGCTGCGCCTTTACATTGCTGTATTGCTTGGCGGTCTGCCTGATGACGACAAGCTCCCACTTCTTGGGAATCATGGGGAGCGCGGACAGGTTCCATTCTTTATATTTTTTGTCGTATCCTTCCGGGTCAGCCAGGGTGACAAGATGGCCTAACGCCCAGGTTACGATGTAGCTGTCTCCTTCGATGGCGCCGGAGATGTTCCTGCGGCATTTTAGGACACGGGCGATATCCCGGGCTACAGATGGCTTTTCAGCCAGGACTAATGATTTCATAGGCGAAACTCCTTTATAATACTAATCTGGATTGTCATTTGTTATGATGTAGGTGTTTGGAAGACGCTCGGATATCCGGTCAATCTCCTGCTCAATCTGCTTTGTCTTCTCTTGAAGGAGCTTACGCTCTGCGTCCAGGATATCATCCTCCGCGGCTTTCCTTGCGAGCTGGTCTAAGCGGTAGAGAAGAAGCTCCATTTGCTCTAATTGTGCATCGATGTATTTGATGATCTCCAGTTGTTCTTCCGGGGTGAATGCTTCGTTGTTGAGAATGGTTGATATATCTATCATGACGGGTCCTCCGATATATGATATTTACATTTATAAAAGCTGTATGCTGCAAGTGTGTAACCATCGGTGATATTTCCCGCAGCAATCTCGCGTTCTATTTCTTCTGGTGAAAGTAGGATAATATCTTCAATTCCTTCATACCATTGATTTTTTTGGATATGAGATACTCTGCACAGATATATTTGTGCGGCGCTTCCTGATAATCCGCTGTCTGCTATAACATTTCCCAGATGACAGATGCTATGCACCTGTGCACCTAGTTCTTCCTGTACTTCTTTACGGACATTATCCCGGGCGGAGATGCCATTTTCCCCGAAACCTCTTGGGAAGGCATACTGGATGCCGCGCATAGAATGCCGGTATTGTTTTAACAGAACAAATTTACCGTCTTGAACGGTCATTGCAACAATTGCATTGTCCTCTGTCAAAAGGATCCTTTCATAAGTGTAAAGCCGTCCTTCAGGTGAACGTATCAAATCGACAAGTAATATATGATATTCACTTTTATATATGACGCCAAGCATCTTTCTGGTTTCTTCGAAAAAGCGGTTCACATCTCTTTCATCAGTTACAATTGTAAATATTTCTGACGGAGCAAAATCTTTTGGACGCTGCGATATCAATTGCAGGTAGTCCTTCCATTCACTTCTTTCACTGTAAGGTTTCATCGCCTTGGACTCCTTATTTTTTTGATTATTGATGTTAATGTATCCATTTCGAATAAGTATACGTACTTGCACTCTCCTTTTCGGAATTTCAGATAAGTGTGAAGATAACGAAAGCTGTTGATAAATGACATCCATCCGTCAAATATGCTGGTTGGAAAGAGCGCATTTATAATCTCCAGAGCTATGTTTGTCAGTATTAGCAGAGTAAATCCTATCATACCGAACGTCTGCAGGGTAGGAGAGATATACTCGAAAAATTCGGTCATTTTCCAGATTGCAATAATTAGCAGCACTATTCCCAATGAGCAAAGGAAATTATGGGCAATGACACTTCGCAGATGTTTTTTCCAGGTATCACTGTCTGTAATATCATCTCGGGTACTGCCGCAAAATTTGGCCAAGGCATTCCAATAAAGGATACGCGTGTGCTTTAGCGGAATATATTGCTGGTCTGCTGCGCTAAAATCATGCTCTTTATAATAAGTATATACGGTATTCGCAAGCTGCCACTGGTCTGCCAGGTCATGTGTGATCGTGACACCTGAGATGCTGTATTGTACTTGATAATTATAACTGATGTCTAAAACAGCACGGGCGAAGCGTATCGCCTTTGTATCGTTATTTCCCGGTGTCTGCAATTCTTTTTGCAGGCTTGAACGTGTCTTTTGCGGAGAATTTGTCATAGACATTTCCAAAAGAGCAGTCCCCTTTTCTACGATTTCATAAAAAGGAGCGGAATCTATCTCACTATTCTCCGGAATATTACAATATTTTTTTGAAGCATTTATGGCGGTTTGGATGTAATAGTATAAGTCATTTGATGTCGGAGTATCTTCCGTTCTTTTTACTGGTTTGATCCTTTTGACAACATCGGTCATAATATCCATGTATTCATGCAGCTTCCGGGCGTATCTCGTCTCGAGAAAATAGTCCTGTTCCAGATCTCTTATAGACGGTAATGTCATGGTATTGTGGAGAACGCTGTCCATCATACGATAGACAGGGTCGTCTTTTCCGAGGCGGTTTAGGAAATAAAGGTTAGAAAAGATAAAAAAGGGCCCGTCAGGTTTTAGGCTTTTTGTGATGTAATCGATCACGGTATCTGTTCCGTATTGTGACACCTGGATTCTTCCTTCATCTAATAATTTCAAAACAGGCTTTCTTGTATGTTGGTTCTGATAGATGTCAAGCAGGTCAAACATCGCTAAAGAGCTGATCTGATTATAGGAAAGCACTACAATATTTCCGCTCATGATTTCTTTGAAAAGCGCTTTCTGGGCTTCGATACATTCTCTTTCGGATTTCCGGACAGAGTCCAGTTCGAATAGATAGATCAGGTTGTCGATGGATGAAGGGAGTGGTTGGTGTTGGGTCATGGTATGCTTGCCTCTTTTGTGTATTGAATCGAGTTTTCTTTAAAAATAGCAGTTATATTTTAGCATTTATGGGAGGGGGGTTCAAGGAGTTTTTCGGCTGTTTCCCGATTGATGAATGATTCAATGGGCTGGTTGACAGATCAGGCGTCATTACATATAATTAATATATTGTGTCAGGTGTATTTGAATCGGATATAAAGAGAAAAGTAGGGATATTATGAGAAAAGCGCAAAAGAAACAGGCGAAAGGGTTTTTGGAAGTCCTTGCACAGGTGCATGATGAGATAATAAGATGTATGAAGAAGAATCTGATCTCAGAAGCCATGGAGCTGCTCGGTCAGTGTCAAGAGGGCGCAATCCAGTTGGGGAATCTGATTGAAGAGACGGAAGGCGAGGATTTTGTGACGATCGGGATGCTGGAAGAGTATTGTGAGTATATCTATCGGCTCCACGAAGCATTGCAACAAGGCCAGCGTAAAGTCGTAAGCGAGACGAAAAGCAATCTGCGGAGCAGATTGGTGCGGATAAAAAAGGGTATTGAAGACGATATCAGGATACGCACAGAGGTTGTGTTTCTTCCATATAAAGCATCTATGTGGGATTCTCTGGAGAGTGTGTGGAAAGCAGCCGATGCAGATCCGGACTGCGACGCATATGTAGTGCCGATTCCTTATTATGACAAGAATCCGGACGGAAGCTTTCGGGAAATGCACTACGAAGGAGACTTGTACCCCGCCGATGTGCCGATAACAGGATATAAGGACTATGATTTCGAAGGAAGAAGACCGGATATGATATTTATCCACAATCCGTATGATGATGCGAATTATGTGACAAGTGTCCACCCTTTTTTCTTCGCAAGCAACCTTAAAAAGATGACGGATAAGTTGGTCTATATTCCTTACTTCATATTGAATGAAATTAGCCCGGACAATAAGAATGCTATAGAGAATATGAAACATTTTTGTACTACGCCCGGTGTCATTCATGCAGATCAGGTGATCGTCCAGTCGGAAGATATGCGGCAGATATATATTGACGTACTGACGGAGGCAAGCGGGAATAAGGCAGCGGCCAGGCCCTATTGGGAAAAAAAGATAAGCGGTGCCGGTTCGCCGAAAGTGGATAAGGTCTTAAGCATGACAAGGGAAGATGTCGATATCTCCGAAGAGTGGAGAAGGATCATTGAGAAGCCCGACGGCAGTCTGAAAAAAGTCATTCTTTACAATACCAGCGTAGGGGCTATATTAAGATATAATGACAAGATGCTTTCGAAGATGCGGGAAGTATTTGACATATTTGAAAGCAATAAAGACGAGATCGCGCTTCTGTGGAGACCCCACCCATTGATGGAGGCGACCATAGAATCCATGCGTTCCGGACTTTATGAGGAATATATGAAGTTAAAGCAACGGTTTCTTGATGAAAATATAGGGATATATGATGAGACACCGGATATGTATACAGCGATTGCGCTGAGTGACGGGTATTACGGAGATTGGAGTTCGCTGGTGCCGCTGTATCAGAAGACAGGGAAACCGGTGATGATACAGAATGTTGAAGTATGATACAATAAGTACATTAGGTTTGCGGTATTCGGGGACGTAAAATCAAGAGGGTGATTATACGATGTCAAATGTAAAAAAATCGAAAGTACATAATATAAAGAATATGATTTAACATATTACAGTGCCCCAAATATGAATCCGGATTTTGTTGCAAAGTTCAATAAACAAAGAGTTGGTTGACCAACGTTTAAATCACTAAAGGTGATGTTGTTTGAGTGTAATAAGGAGATGGTTGAAATGAAGAAAAAACATTTAGCATTTACGATGGCGGTATTGATGATGCTTCCATCTCTGCCTGTATCAGCTTCAGGAGATGAAATGGAAGATGTCAATACAAACGTATATCAGGTAGACTTGCCAATGAATCCGGATGGTATCTTTGACTTTATCTTAGATCCGCAAGGCCTGATCAATAAGACAGATGCTGCCGCGTATAACGGAAAGAAATTCGAGAAGGATTCTACGGTGTTCTTTAAGCGAACAGACGGAAAGGCGAAGGAAGATTACAGCAGCGCAAGTGATCATGTGACGATAGTCAATAAGAGTTCCATGCCGGTCAATGTCTCCCTGAACATAAAAGTGTCGGAGGATTTCACAGACAGGATTACGCTTGCAGGTAAGAAGAAATCTAAAAAGGATACAAAAGCAAGCCTTTATCTTGCGCTTAAGGATAAGGACAGAGAGATTCCTATCGGAAGAGACGGTCTGAGTCTGGATGTAACGGTCGATGCCGCACCGGACGGAGCATATGAGTACAGTTATGATAAAAAAAGTGAAAAAAATATATATAAGCTAAAAGAAGATATTTCGGATATTCGGTTCGGCGAATACTCGTTTCAGCTTACAGGGGCAACCAATGGAAAAGACGGCTGGACGAAACTTGGGGATATTGTCCCTAAGATAAAGGTTGACTGGAAGGTCTCTCCTAAAGAGGGGACGGAAAAACGAAAGGATGCGATGCTTGAAGGAGAGCTGGAGCCTGCCAAGGATGCGGAGACAGGGGAAATTGGAGATAAAACCGAAAACGATACTGTACAGGATGTATTAGATAAAGCAGAGAACAAAGAAGAGAAGGCGGTAGAAAAGGAAGAGGAACAAAAAGAAGAAGAGAGTAAGGCGCCGTCAATTGCGAAGAATGAATATACTGTATCGGCAGGAAATCCGGTATCCGTGGAAGTAGACTTAGGTTCCAGCGATATGGTCGCTGCGAAGGTGGTCTCTGTAAAGCGGAAAGGTACGGACGAGGAATTGCTGGATGTTTCGGATGAAGTGACATATAAGGACAGGAAGATCGTGTTTGGAAAGGAATGGGTTGATAAGTCCCTGGAAGATAAAGAAAGTATGCCGGCGAGCCTGATTGTTACATTCGATGATGTGAATACCACAAAAGTTGAGATTGTATTAAAGAAGTAAGTGTCAGGAGAGTCTTGTGTGAAAAACCTCCTGTAATATGTTTAAGAAATCGATGGAGGTGTCGATATACATGATAAGTGCGTTAAAGTATATATATCTTATTATATAATTTGAAAACAGCATTTTATCATATATGATAATGAAAGGAACCAGTGGAGAATGAGCGAAATTAGGAACAATGGTGATACAGGTAAAAAACGGGGAAAGATAATTATATTAATCTGCATTGTGATCATAGCAATATTGATTGGTGTCATAGCATTTTTGTTACATAAAAAAGAGGAACCGAAAAGAAATGTAGTTGTAACAGAAGAAAATGCTGAGGAAGTCGCGGCACAGATGGCGGAAGAAGACTATACAGAACCGGGATACTATACAGTGAATATGGCTACAGAGTGGCATTTTTCGAAAGGAGATGCTATCTCTTCGGACGCAAGGGTTGACAATGTCGTGGGGAATACGAACTCCGTTTACTTTGACCTTTTCGTGGCAGGAGATGAAAAAGAGCCCATATACAGCTCCCCGGTTATTCCGGTGGGAAGCTTTTTGGAAAATATAGCGTTAGAGAAGCCGCTGGAGAAAGGGACCTATGACTGTGTTATGATCTATCATCTGGTGGATGATGATCAGGAAACACTTAGTACGCTGAGAGTTGCCATGAAGGTAATTGTTGAGTCGTAGTTTATATTGCCATAAGTGGCTTTATATATATAAAAAATTAATAAAAAACAGGAGGTAAAAGCTATGCATAATATGAAATGCAAGAAAGTGCTGGCAGCAGTGCTGGCAGGAACAATGGTGCTGGGGCTGGGAACAACGGCGTTTGCGTCAGAGACAGCACCAGCGACAACGGGAAACACAACAGGAGCAGGTGAATTTGAGGGACACGTGGATCAGAATAAATTATTAGTAGAGCTTCCAACATCACCTGCAGCTACTACTTTTGCGTATACGTTGGATCCGGAAGGGCTGATTGCGGCAACCGAAGGTGCAAAGGATAAAGACGCGAAGTTTGAAAGCACTACGGGAGTATATTTTCTGTCTGGCGAGAAGAAGTATACCGCGGACAGTGCAACGCTGAAAGTTACTAACAAAGGAACAGTAAATGCTGATGTTACCGTGGCAGCAGAGACAAAGGACGGCAGCGGTGTAACAATGGCAGAAGATACTAATTTTGGAGAAAGCGATACAACAGCAAAGTTATATCTTGGCCTTAAAGTTGCAGGTAAAAATGCAGTTGCAGTAAAAGCTCATGCTGACGGTACAGATCCAGTATCTGCTTCAGTTGGACTGAGAGGAGTAAAAGATAATTTCGAAGTGAAATATGATGAAGCAACTAAGAAATATTCATATGCAGAAAAAGAAGGTATTCCGGATACAGCATGGAATAGTTTTGAATTTGGCCTTACAGGTGCCTGCAATCAGAAAGGTGATTTTTCTGCTGATGGATTAACAGCTCCAACTGTAGAAGTAACATGGTCCTATGCAAAACGTGCAGATGATAGTACAGCAGATTTGCTTGATGCAAATGCAACAACGGATGCAGCACCAAGCGTCACAACTACAACGGCTAATCTTACTTCCGGTCAAGCATTAGATATTAATGTGAATTTGGGAGCTGGAAGCAAGAAAGCAACAGGCATTGCTAGCATCACTTTCCCGAACGCGTCAGGTGCTACAAATACAGTTGCAGATTCTAAATATTCTTATGCAGACGGTAAAATAACCTTTGGTGCAGATTGGGTAACTGCTCAGGCTACTGCTATAGGAAGTGGGAATACAAGAACATATACTGTAACATTTGATGACAGCGCGTCTACTACAGGGACATTTACAGTTACTGCACAGTAACATATTATTAATGCAAATTATAAATATTCCCAAATAAATAGTTTGACTTTGCAAAATTATTTTCCAGAGAACGAGAGTTTCTACACTCTCGTTCTTTGGCAGAAAAATGAAATATGGAAAATAAAGTTATCATTATATGACAATTTTGAAAGGAAAGACCGATGGAAACATTCAACTGTCGTTTACTGGACCTCGAGATATCAAAAGATTTTAATCTTTTGCATAAAAAAGAATTATATATTTGGGGGGCTGCCGAGAAAGGATGGCAGATTCAAAAAACTTTGATGCGTTGTGGTATTTTCATAGAAGCATTTTGCGATTCGGATAGTCATAAATGGGGAGAATTTTACGAAAACATTCCTATTATTTCACCATATAAATTTTTTGAAAGATATAGAAAAAATATGCAAATATGCGTGATTTCTTGTGTTTTTCGTGAGAAGGAGCTTTTGCGGCTGTTTGAAGAATTAAAAGTTAATAATATTTCGCTAGTATCTTATTGGGGAATTAAAAATGCTTTTATTGCCAACCATATCGTTTTAGAAGTTCAAAATAACTGGCCTATTTATGACCAAATTTGGAAATATAAAAAAAGAAATTATTTAAAAGAGAACTTTGGGCTTTCTCTCGAAATTTTAGAGAAATTAGAAACTTATAATTCGGATGTAATATGGAATTGCCAACCAGGAAAGGTAGCTTCGACAACAATATGTAATCGTTTGCTTGAAGCAGGTATCCCTTGTCTCCATATGCATATGTTGGATTATCCATCACATGTTTTAGGAGAATCATTAAAAGATATCTGGATAAAAAAAATAAATGGAAAGCTTTCGCAGAAAATTAAAATTATAACTAGTGTTAGAGAACCTTTGTCCAGAGATTACTCAGCTTTTTGGCAACCGTTTAAAATGGAACGAGCATATTTAATGTCTGTGTTCAACAAAGATTTTCAGAAAATGTACGAAGATTATATTGACTTGATTTTGAACGGTTATGAAAATGCAAGTAAATTGTTATCAGAGACTATGGAATGTGTATGGGTAGATGAATTCGAATGGTTCAACCGAGAAATCAAAAAAATATGTGGAATTGACGTTTATAGGTATCCATTTGATCGTGGAAAGGGCTATGGTATAATTCAGGATAAAAATGTGCAGATTTTTATTTTTAAAGTTGAGAAATTAGAGGACATAATACCTGAATTAAGTACATTTTTGGGAAAAAAGATTCAATCAAAAAATAGTAAGAACAAAGCAACCGATACAAACTATTGGCTGGCATATGATAAGTTTAGAGAGGAATTAAAACTTCCATTAAAATATGTAGAACATTATTATGAGAATAATTTATATGTAGATCATTTTTATACAAAAGAGGAACAATCATTTTTCTTATCCAAATGGAGCAAAAACATTAAGAACGATTAAATTATTAAAGAACAGGCAATTTGGAGAATAAAAAATGAAACAATTTGAATATAGATTGATAGATTTTGAAGTGTTTAAAAATCTAAATTTATTAAATTTAAAAAAAAATGTTCTTTGGGGTGCGGCAGCGAAGGGCAGACAAATTAAAAGGACATTGGAAAAAGCAGGTATTAAGGTAGCTTTTTTTTGCGATTCAGATGTAAATAAATGGGGGCAGATATTTGATGGTATTCCTGTTATTTCGCCCTACGAGTTAAGAAAGATATTTGTGCACGATCAATTATTCAATGTTATTTCGTGTGTTTTTGGGGAAAATGATGTATTAAGATTACTGCAAGAATTGGAATTAAATCAAGTCTCTTTTTTATCTTATTGGGGAGTTAAAACAGCCTGTGTATTATATGATATTCCTTTAGTGTCAGAGGGTACATTGGAAACATATGATGAGATATGGAAATACCAGACAAGGAATAGAATAAAAGAAGAATCGTTAATTAATTATTTGAGAAAATTGCAAATATATGACCCTGACACAATTTGGTGTCTGCAGCCAGGAAAAGTAGCTTCGCTTACAGTTGAAAATAGATTATGCCAAGCAGGAGTTCCGACTATTCAAGGACATGATTTTTTTTATTTATCCATGTATGGAGAAAATCCGCTTAAAGATATTCTGGCTGAGATGGTATCCTTTAGAATTTCAAGTGGGATTAAGATTGTGACAGGGGTCAGAGAACCGTTGGCGAGAGACTATTCCGCATTTTGGGAACCATTTACACGGAATTTGCCATATATAGCACCTGTTTTTGACAAAGATTTCCAGAGGATGTATGAAAGCTACATTGAACTCTTGTCCAAAGGATATGATTATACAAGACTTTTTCTAAAGGAATCTATGCCTTTTGTATGGCGGGACGAATTTGAATGGTTTAATGAAGAAATAAAAAAATATATCGGAATTGATGTTTATCGATATTCTTTTGATTCCCAAAAAGGATATCAAGTAATTAAACAGGGTAATACTCAAGTGTTTATTTATAAAACAGAAAAATTGAATGAAATTATGCCGAAGTTAAGTGAATTTCTGGGTAAAGATATTTCTTCATCAGAAAACCTTAATCAAGCTGAAAGTAAAAGTTATTATCTGGCATATACAGAATTTCAAAGAAAATTAAAACTCCCTCGTAGTTATGTAGAGCATTATTATAAAAATAATCCGTATATGGATCATTTTTACACTAAAGATGAGCAGGAAATGTATTTATCCAAATGGAAAGGATGTATCAATGAATGAATTTGAAAGAATCAGCTGCCACCATTTTGCTGAAATAAATGGATATGCCTATTTTTCGAACTGGTTTTATAATGGATTATTTCAGGTAGAACTAAAAACCGCGAGAACAGTTTTTTTGGGGTATTTTGAAAAAGAGATAAAAGATGAGCTTAATGTGCATTGGGAGTTGTTTCGACAGAATAATTTGATTTGTTTTCTCCCGCGCAGAGGAAGGCATGTACATGTTTATTCATTGGAAGATTGTTCGATTTCTGCTATCGAAATCAGGAAGATTTCTGAGAAGTTTTTCCGACCTGGAGAAGTGATTGTGGATGGAGAGGATCTTATTTTCATACCAATGGAAAAAAGTGCCCCCATTAGAAAGCTAAATTTACATTCCTGGCTTGTAACAAATGAAGTAAATACTCAAGCTACTTTCAAGGGAGATTATTTATCACAGAATTGGAATTTATTTCCAGAACCGCAATTATTAGAAAAATATAAGATTAAACGGTCTGATAAAATTTCATGGCAACAAATGCCAGACGGAAAATGGTGTGCATTTTTACCTTTGGGACGGCATCTTTTATGGTATACACCAGAAGAACATAAGATTGAATCAGTACCTTTAATCATAGTAAATGAAGAAGAATTAGATAGTTATCTTCGGCCAATGAGACAAAAATATCTAAATCATGGACATGTTGTAGAAAATGAATCACTGACACTTAGTATATATCGAAAAACGATAACAAGGTTTGAAGATAGCAATGATAATGCAAATAAGAACAGAAAGTCTATTGGACAAAATATATGGCATTTTATAAAAGCTTAAAATTAAGGTTCACAGGCAAATTACGAAAGGATTAATTATGATAAGTATTCAAGAATTTCTTAAGAATGCTCAAGTTGGTCAATACAAAGCCATAGCAATATATGGATTTGGTGATACAGAACAAGAAATTTTAGAAGAACTTAAAAAGTATCATATAAAGAGGATTTGTTTGACAGATAGAATAGAAAGTGGAAGAATTGGCAAAGTATCTGGAGGATTCTTGATACAGAAACTGGATGATATCGTAAATGATATAGATGCTGTTATTATTGCTTCCCGCAATTTTCATATGACTATAGAAGTGCGCTTAATGCGGGAAATAAAAGACAAAAATATTAAAATATTGAATCCTTTTAGGATGATTTCTCGCTATCCTACCGATCAACTTATAATCAATAATTATGTACAGGACTGTACAGGGTATCAAAATGAAGAAGAAATTGCCAATTGGCGTCAAAAAAATATAATGTTATCTAAAGAACGCATTAATGCGTTTGTAACAGAAGCAATGCAGGAAACACCACTGTTTAATCGTGTTGAGATAGAAACATATAACAAATGTAATGGAATATGTTCGTTTTGTCCGGTAAACAAATATAATGATACTAGAAAACCAGTATTGATGGAAGAATATATATTTAAAAAAATTATTAATGACTTGGAGGAATTAAAGTATTCTGATAGAATTGCGCTTTATTCGAATAATGAACCCTTGCTTGATCTGAGGATTTTTGATTTTAGTCGGTATATGCGAGAGCATCTTCCCAAAGCGAGAATCCATATGTTTACAAATGGGACTCTTTTTACTATGGATAAGTTTTTAAGGCTGATTCCTTTTTTGGACGAGTTAATTATAGATAATTATACAGAAGATTTGTCTCTGATAAAACCTGTTCAAGAAATCAAAGATTTTTGCGAAAAGAATCCGAAATACATAAAAAAAGTTTCTATTGTATTACGAAAACCCCATGAATTTTTATCAACTCGTGGAGGTGATGCGCCAAATAGAAAAATAAAGAAAAAATCAATAGAGTGTTCATGTACACTGCCATTTCAGCAACTTGTTATTAGGCCGACAGGAGAGGTCAGTCTTTGTTGCAATGATCCTTTGGGAAAATGTACCATGGGTAATTTGAGAGAGGAATCAATTTTAGAAGTTTGGCATGGAGAAAAATATTCTCATTTACGAAAGAAATTGGCTTGTGGAAGAGAATATGTAAAACATTGTCAATATTGCGATTTTTGCACTATTTTTGAATAAAGATACAAAAAACATTCTTATAAGAAAGAGATAGATTATTTTATGGTAAGCATTATCGTTCCCATATACAATACAGAAAAATATTTGGACAAGTGCATTCAGTCTATTCTCTGTCAAACATACAAGGATTTGGAGATTATTCTGGTAAATGATGGTTCTACGGATCGTTCCCTGGAGATATTGGAGGGATACCAGGTACAGGATAGCAGAATACAGATTATTTCTGTAGATAATGGTGGGCAGGGAAGAGCCAGAAATATAGGAATTGAACGGGCAACAGGTGAGTTCCTTATGTTTGTAGATTCGGATGACTGGATTAGTGAGGATTGTGTGGAGATGTTGTATGAACCGCTTATCAAGTCACAATGTGATATTGTGATGGGGAATATAGCAGAAACAAACTTTGAAAGAGAAGATATTGCACGCATTTTGGGAGAAAATGCAGATGATATTATAGAAAGCAACAAAAAAGAAATGATTTTTCGAAAACCAATGTTTCCGTTTGCAAAATTGTACCGCAAATTTTTGTTTGTAGAATATAATATAAGATTTCCTGAATGCTATTTTGAGGATATTGCAGCTATTCCTCTTACGTACATTATGGCTAGCAAGATATATTGTCGGCATAGAGTCGTTTATTATTATCGCATCAGAAAAGATAGTACTGTTCATAATGAAAAATTTATATATGATAGAATACATTGTCTTTCTGTTCTTGAAGAAGAACTTCGGAAACGAAATTTATATGACGAATATAAAAATGAATTTATAATATACGCTCTTCGGAGAAGTGAAGCTAACAGAATCAAGGTTAAGGGGATTTTAGAAAAAAAATATCGCAAATTCGAACGTCAGCAGCTTATGTTTGATTATCGGCATTTTGGAGAAATTAAAGAGATAATCCCTAACACTGTATATGCGTATGGCAGTTATAATCTTATGATTGCTGTTAAGATTTTTTTACGTTTGAAAAAAGAGGAGGATGTGCCATATTATTTTGGGTTTCAGAATGTCATTAGCTGTATGAGTTCAAAAAGAGATTTGTTAAGTACTTATACGATTTCTTCTGGCAATGAATTTCGTAGGAAATTGCTTTTGCAGGATTTTCAAAAGAGTTTTTTTAATCTTAAGCCAGAGCAATTCAATGGGGTAGATTATTTTATTGTTGATTTTCTGGAGGAACGTTATGATACCGGCTGTATTAACGAAGAGTATTTTACTTTAAGTGATGCATTTAAAGACAATAAGAGGTTATTGGAAGAGAGGTATACGCTAATCAAAAGTTTTAGCCGAGAATGGGAAAATATTTGGTTCTTCAAATGTAATTTATTTATCCGGCATTTAAAAAAACTTATATGTGAAGAAAGGATTATTCTGGTAAAAACAAAACTGGCGGAAAAATATATTGAAAACGGAGTGGAGTGCCCTTTTGCTGAAATTGATGAAATCCGAAATATTAATAATCAGTTAGAGAAATGCTATACGTATTTTGAACAGCAATGTCCGAAAGCCTTGGTAGTAGATGTTGATAATCTTGAATACTATTATGCCGATAAAGCATTTCGGCATGGTTGTTTTCCATGGCATTTGAATGATTCTTGTTATAGAGAAATTGCCAAAGAAATAAAGAAAAAGACAGACTATCAGAAATATAAACAAATGGTTATAGAAGAGCAGTTAGAAAGTAAGGAGTAGTATGTTTTTGATAAGAAAAGACATTGAAGAGGTGGAATCGTGCAGGAGATTACGGTAATTGTCCCCATATATAATGAAGAGAAACGGATAGACCGCTGTGTAGAGTCCATTGTAAATCAAACATATAAAAAATTGGATATTCTACTAATTGATGATGGATCGACGGATGGCAGCCTGGCATGTTGTCGCCGGTGGGAAAAAAAGGATAGAAGGATTCGAGTTATACATAAAGAAAATGAAGGACTCGGGATTGCCAGGAACCTGGGAATTGCACTGGCGAGGAACGAGCTTATTACATTTGTTGATGCGGATGATTGGTTGGACAAGCGCTTTATTGAGTTACTCATGAAAAAGATGAAACAAGTAGATGCGGAATTAGTTGTATGCGATATTCTTTATTGGAACAGTAAGACTTCTGAATGTGAGATTTCGAAGATACGATTTGAGACGGATGTACAAGACGCAGAGACAGAACCGGCAGTTATTAATCGGGTTCGTATATTTGCATGGGGAAAACTTTGGAAAAAGAGTTTATTTACAGATGACTTGCTGTTTCCGTCATGGACGTTTGAAGATATTGCAAGTATTCCTTTGCTTGCATGCAAAGCCAAAAGGATTGGATATGTCAATCAGGGACTTTATCATTATTGGCGCAACCAGACAGAAAGTTTGTCCGCGCGTGGAGAAAATATCCCTGATATCGGGAAATCGCTGCATTTGCTTCAAAGACGTTCTAAAGATTATCCAATGTCCGATAAGCAGAGGTTGGAAATAAAAAAAATAATGATTGCACAGGTGAGAATGGCTTATCGGAGATGGTATAGAGCCGGGAAATATTATGAAAGTCTGAGAAATCTTTCTGACTCATTGGCTGTATATTATTCATGTTTTCAGGAATATGAAAACATGACTTTTGCAAAAACAGGGAATGAAGAATTTGACAGATCGCTTGACCATGTGGTTTACTCTGAGAGCCAAATTATGGAAAATGGTTTTTTAAAATTTGATTTAAGCCGGTTTTCTACTCCAAATGAAGAGGCAGAGCGATGGAAAATTGCAGAATATATTATGGAACAGATGTGATGCAAGAGGACTTATTATGATTTATGAATTAATTTATAATGACTTGAAAGCCAGTCATAAAATTATCATTTTCGGAGCAGGCGATAATGGCCGTTTTATTGCCGAATATTTAAAATTGCTTGATTTTTCGGCTATTGAATTTACAGATTCAAACTCTAAGAAATGTAATACTATAATAGATGGAATTTTTTGTAGAGATTTAGAATCATTAAATGCAAAAGATGAAAACTGTTTAATTATTACTCCGTTAACACATAATGAAAGTTTGGTAAGCTCTTTCAAAAGTAAGGGTTTTAAAAGAATATATAGCTGGAATGAAATGCTTTTGTTTATCAGATCAGATGAACATATGGCGGAAAAGTATCTGCAAAAAAACAAGAACTTATCTGAATCGCTACAAAGCAATAGACAATTTTGCGGTATGTATAATGGTGAAAGATGTTTTGTTTTGGGAACAGGTCCGTCGCTAAAGGAGCAAGACTTAAAACTTTTGAAAAATGAGTTTGTATTTACAGTAAATCAGTTTATGCGTTCGGAACAATTTAAGGATGTGAAAACAACCTTTCATGTGTGGAATGATTCGGGGTATTTTAATGAGATGGGAGATAGAAAAACTGTACGAGAAAGAGTTGAACTGTGTAAAAAAATTGATAAAAGTGTTGTTTCCTTTTTCCCGTATAGTAAATCAATAGAATTTGTTAAAAAAAATTACTTAGACAAATATTTAGATATTAAATATTATCAGGAAATGAGCGGAATTCCGGTTGAAGCAATAAATCTGAACCTTTCCAGTTTGATGCCGGAGGTGGGGACGGCTGTCCTGTCAGCCGTGAATATCGCATTTTATATGGGATTTAGTACGATATACTTATTAGGTTGTGATTGTACGGATATATTGACAATTATTTCTGCGAAAAGCAGTGAGATAGCATCGCCTCAGTATGTATACGGAAATGACAATTCCGTTAAAATGCAGGTTAAAAGTATGTTGGAAGAGCGTCCATTAGAATTCATATACGAATTACAAGCAAAGAAATTTGCAGCATTCCGAAAAATCAATACAATCTGCAGAGAGAACGGCGTTAAGATATACAATTGTACAAAAGGCGGGATATTGGAAGGGATATCTCGCAGAAAATATGAGGATGTGCTGTCCCAATAAATGTAACGGAGCAATTGGGGAAGGTGGAATGAATATGAAAGTAGCAATATTTCCTGCGGGGAAAGATGGAAAGAAGCTGTATTTAATATTGCAGCAGCTAAAAGATGTTGAAGTATGTGCATTTGTGGACAATGCACCGTGTACAGAAAAGGGCACAATAGATGCGAATGTATCGATACCAGTGATTTGTCCAAGCGAGGCAAAGTGCCAGATGGCAGAGGGGAAGATAGAGACTCTTTTGGTTTGTTCGGTAAAAGTGTTATCCCATTTTTTGGATGATATACTAAGACAGTTGGATGCGTTGGAGATTTTTAATTATTACATAGTGCCGGCATATATTTTTCGCAAAAAAAAATTAGAACAAATTGACTTGCAGAATATATTTACAAAACGAGAAGATTTTTTGCAACTACAGCATATCCAATTTCATGTGTCAGACAAATGCAACCTGAATTGCAGGCGTTGCCAACATTTTTCGAATATTGCTGAAAAATCAGGATTTCCTGAATTTAAAAGAGTAGAAAGCGATTTTCGGAGGCTTCGGGAGCTGTTCAGTGATATTAACAGGATTGCTGTTTTGGGCGGTGAACCGCTGTTAAATCCGGAACTATATAGATATTGTATCATGCTACGAAAGTTGTTTCCATATAGCTTTATTGATATTATTACAAATGGTTTGCTTGTGCGTAACATGAATGAAAAATTGATTTCGGTTATTAAAGAAAACGATATTGTTATTAACATCTCATATTATCCGATTCTTGAACCAATAAAAGAACAGCTTATCTGTTTTTTAAAGAAGCATGGGATTAGATATATTTTTAGTACAAAAATCAATACGTTTTCCAAGAAGATGACATTAACTAGAAATGAAACACCGGAAAAACAATTTAGGGAATGTCGTGACAGATGCTGCACAATGTTGCGTGATGGGAAGTTGCATCCATGCTACCTCCCGGCAACAATACCTATTTTTAATAATCGTTTTGGCACTAAAATAAGTGGAGATAATTCGGCAATAGATATATATGAGTCTGGAATTACTGGACAAGAGATTTTGGAGCAATTACGTAATAATTTTGAGATTTGTCAGTATTGCACTTGTGATGAAGTGTATCCATGGGAGCAGACGAAAAACGTCTGCATAGAGGATTGGATTATAGAGTAATCTATTGGAGAAGACAGGCATGAGAAAAATTATTTTTGGAGCGGGATACGAATGTCAAAAGCTACTTTCGTATATTAAAGAGCACATTGCTTTTATTGTAGATAATGATTGGAAAAAATGGGGAACCAGCGTCCTTGGAGTGACAATTAAATCTCCCGAAGAAATCAGAGAGGATGATGAAATATACATTGCAACCTCTCCGGTGTATGCACAGGATATTGCAAATTCACTTTTGCGCAGAGGAGTGCACAATTTTTGGATGGCACGTTCTTTAATGACATATAGTTTAAAAAACTGTAATGAGGATATTTATAGCCTGAAAAATAAATATTGTGGAAGGTCATGTTTCATTATTGGAACCGGGCCAAGTTTGCGGGTTAGTGATTTAGAGCAAATTGAAAAAGCAGGTATATATTCATTCGCTTCAAACAAAATTTTTAAAATTTTTAAACAAACCAAATGGCGACCGGATTTTTACTGCGCATTTGACAGGGAATTTATTAGTCAATATTTAGAAGAAATATGTTGTATAAGGGCAAAAGGACTATTTATAAATGATGTATTCGATTATCCCGGATGCAAACATTTAAAAAGAGAGAAGCTGAATAAAAAAAACACATATTTGTTCACAAGCGGTTTTGACAGTTATATTTCTGATAAAGGAGAACTGATTCCGATTTTTTCGGAAGATGCGAGCTTTTTTGTTAATGAGGGAATGACTGTGACTTATGCGATGATGCAATTAGCTTATTTTATGGGGATCAAAGAAATGTATCTTTTAGGAATTGACTTTTCTTATGGAGATACAACGGGGTTGGATAGTGGAAAAAACGATCATTTTTGTAAAGATTACATAAAAAAAGGAGAAATCGTAAACCCACCAGATTTAAAGACAAATCTTTTAGCCTATCAGGAGGCAGAACGTTTTTCGCGAAATCATGATTTTCGAATTTATAATGCAACACGAGGCGGAAGGCTGGAAGTGTTCGAACGTGTAGATTTTGATAAGCTCATGGAGTAAGGTGATAAGTGTGTGTAAAGATATAAGAAAAAGTATACAGAATGTTCTCTCTATTGAAAGAGACTCTTTAAATGAATTGATACATAGTCTGGATTACAAATCTGACGTGTTGGTGAAACTCTGCCATGAGTGCCGTGGGAAGGTTGTGTGGATTGGAATGGGGAAATCCGGGCACGTTGCCCGAAAAATCAGTGCAACGATGGCCAGTCTTGGAACCCCTTCATTTTTTCTGCATCCGGCTGAAGCGGCACATGGGGATCTGGGGATGCTGCAGAACATGGACATTGTAATTCTGGTCAGCAACAGCGGTAACACGGATGAACTGATACAGCTTATTCCGACAATAAAAGTAATTGGCTGTAAGTTGATTGGAATTTTTTGTAAATCAGGCAGTATTTTATCAGAGTATTGCGATTTGGAGATTGTGCTTCCGGTAAAACGGGAGGCTTGTATTAATAATCTTGCGCCGACCACAAGCACAACCGTAACATTGGCTTACGGGGATGCATTGGCGGTTGCGATTTCTGAGCTGAATCATTTTGCGGCAAAAGACTTTGCTTTGTTTCATCCTTTGGGAGCACTTGGGAAAAAATTATTGCTTACGGCAATTGAATTAGCTAAAGCATCGAAAGAAGAAAGTTCTGTTCTAATCGGGCAGATAACGAAGGATGCGTTGTTCACAATCACAAAAAATCATTTGGGAGCAGTTGCTGTGGTCGATGGACAGACCCATCTGGCGGGAATTATCAGCGATGGAGATATTCGGCGGTTGCTTGAGTCAAGGGTGGATATTCTTGAACTTGCAGTGGAGGATATCATGACGAAAAATCCTGTCTGTATGAAGGAAACAGTGCTTGCAGTGGAGGCATTAGAAGAAATGAAAAAACATAAGATTTCTGTCATGCCGTTAATAAATAAGAATGGACAATTAATGGGAATGTTAAGTTTGCACGACATTATTGGTGCAGGAATTGTTTGAGGAGAATAAGAGAATGAAAATAGCCGCATTTTTACCCGCCAAGGGAACAAGCGAAAGAATTGAATCAAAGAATTTAAAGCTTTTAAATGGAAAGCCCCTTTTTCTATATACATTAGAAAAACTGTGCAAATGTGATTTTATTGATGAGGTTTATCTGGATTCGGAATCGGATGAGATATTGAATTACGCACCGTACTTGCGGTATATACCATTAAAAAGAGATCTGGAGTTAGCGAACAACAAAACGGACGGACACCAGATGTTTTATAACGAGGTGCGGCAGGTGGATGCGGATATATATATCCAGATTCTTTGCACCAGTCCATTTATTAAACCAGAGACAATCAAAAAAGGGATTGATATTCTGAAAGACCATGAAGAATATGATTCCGTAGTTCTGGTAAAAAGGGAAAAGGAGTATCTGTGGGAAAATGGACAGCCGGTGTATGATAAATACCATATCCCTAACAGTAATACACTGCCTGATACGATCATTGAATCCATGGGTCTTTACATCGTCAGAAAGGAAATCGCACATACATTGAAAATGCGCTATGGGAACCATGCTTTCATGTTGGGCGGAGATGCGATTGAGACAGTTGATGTGAATTATCCGGATGAATTCGAGCTGGCGGAAACCATTATGAAAGGAATTCAGGAAAGGGAAAATGCGCAATTAAATTTGATGAGCAAGTTCTTAAGTTCGGCAATTTTCTCGGACATCTTGTCTGATATGGGAATGGAGTCTGCGATTACCGGTATGAGACTTAACTTGGAGGGGAAGAAGATATTTGGCAGGGCGAACACTCTTAAAATACGGAAGCTTAAAGACGGGGAGGACTATCATGGAATCTATTATGGACTTGGTACTTATAAAAAAGTCACTCCCGGAGGGATACTTGTTGTTGAAAATGAGGTCAGCGGGCGAGCGTATTTTGGTGAGCTGAATGCGCACCTTGCGGTCAGGGCAGGGGCACAGGGTACGATTGTGGGAGGAATGACAAGGGATATCTCTGAGGTGACGCGGATTGATTATCCGGTATGGGCGGAAGGTTATTGCTGCGCTGATGTAAAGTATAAGGCAACGGTCGAATCTCATCAGATGCCGGTTGTCATCAAAGGGGTAGAGATTGTTCCGGGAGATTTGATATTTGCGGATGTTTGCGGAATTGTCAGGATTCCGCAGGCATTAGAGAATCAGGTGCTTGAACGGGCCATGCAGGTCGCGGAGACGGAGAAGAACATATTGCGTAAAGTGATGCAGAACCAGGAGGCCTATGAAATCTACCAAACGGAGGGCGAATTTTGATGAAATTTGTATTAATTGCAGGCCCGTGTGTAATTGAGTCGAAGGAACAGGTGTTGGAAATTGCCGATAGGATGAAAGCAATTACGCGGGACATGGATGTGGAGTATTATTTTAAGGCATCTTTTGACAAAGCCAACAGGACATCCCTTGGTTCTTACAGGGGGCCAGGCATTGAGCAGGGATTGAAGATTTTACAGGAAGTAAAAGACAGACTTGGATTAAAGATATGCACGGATATACATGAGCCATGGCAGGCGCAAGAGGCGGCTTCTGTTGCGGATATGATTCAAATCCCGGCATTTTTGTGCAGGCAGACGGATCTTCTTGTTGCCGCAGCCCAGACGCAAAAGGTCATAAATATAAAAAAGGGACAATTTCTTGCACCCTGGGACATGAAACATGTAGCAGAAAAGGTCAGACAGTCGGGAAATGAAAAGATATATTTTTGTGAACGGGGGACTAGTTTTGGCTATAATAATCTGGTCGTTGATATGACATCTATTATCGAAATGAAAAAACTGGGCGTACCGGTTATTTTTGATGCGACACACAGTGTGCAAAAGCCGGGAGGAAATGGTGCGTCTACGGGAGGAAATCGGGAGTATGCAGAGCCTCTTGCAAAAGCTGCTGTCATTGTTGGAGCGGACGGTATCTTTATGGAGGTTCATCCGGATCCGGATAAGGCTCTTTCAGATGGGTCGAATTCAATAAAACTGGATGATGTGGAAGGGATTCTTGGAAGGATTATGAAAGTGCGTCAAGTGGTTTAAAAGGAAATTTCTTTGGAACTTTTTCAGGTGTTAGGAACGGGTATAGAAATTTATTGGTCAATGTTCATTTCCCCCTTCAAGCTTATCGAATACCTCGGTATATGATCTGCCTTCTCCGGCAAGCGATTGTTGATAACTATGCCCCTGGTCCTCCAGTCTGCCGGCTGATTGTCACAGCAAACTAAAAAAGTAAGAGACAGTTCTTCCCCTGGTAAGTACCGGGGGATTTCTTATTTTGCCAAGGTGCGGATGATTACCTACTTACGGTTAATCCCTCGCACAGCCAGTAGAGCTCTTTCAGTGTAACTTTCCTTAGTTCCTCCGGTGTGGCCGGCCAATGGAAAGAATCCCGGTCCAGCCGTTTCATCAGGATCCAGAATCCGGAGCCGTCCCACTGGAGGATCTTGATCAATGTGCGTCTGAGATTGCAGAAGGCGAACATACAGCGGGAATACGGGTCGAGATGGAATTTCAGTTTAATGATCGCAGCCAAGCCGGTATAGCTCTTGCGCAGATCGGTCACACCACAGGCCAGATAGACGGTTGTGTTTCCTGAAAAATCAAGCATAGCCCTTCAAAGCCTGCAGGAGTGCAGCCATCAGCCGAGCCGGGCAGTCTGCGTCAACTTCAATCCGGATATTTTCAGGAAGAAGGATTGTTACAGGAGAATTCCCTGCGACGGCATCGTATCGCAGCTCCCGTTCTGAAAGAAGCTTTGCAAACACCGGATCAGAACTGCTTTCCGTCTGCGTGGCCTTTCCCTGAATCTTTCGAATCCAATAGCTTAGGGTAGATTGAGGCACCTCATTCTGCTGGCACCAGTCTTTGCGAGATAAACCGCTTTCTTGGAACGTATGGATCCGGTCTGCCCAAAGAGCGGCTTTTGAGATTATATTATCATTCGTATTAATTAGTATCACTTCCATCATTTGAAACTATCTTATCCAAAATGGAAGGGAATTTGTAGATACGGATTATTACCTACTTACTTTCAATTTTAAAATTTCTTTCGTCCATTATACTATCCATATTATTCATCTCCTATCTATATATTTTAGAAAATCATACCACATCCTCAATATCCATTCAATCATCAAACACTTTCAACTTCTCAATTTTGTATTGCTAATCGTTATACAATAGTATATAATAATATTAAAAATGAAAGGTGGTATATTATATGGCTACAAAAAGCGCAAATGTACTTGCTCGTGTAGAACCTGAAGTAAAAGAGCACGCAGAATCTATCATGTCACAACTCGGCTTGCCTGCATCTGTCGTTATTAATGCATTGTATAAACAGATCATTATGACAAAAAGTATTCCATTTTCATTATCACTTCCTAAAGAACCTACAACTTTAGATTCAATGACTAATGAGGAATTTAATGCAATTATGGAAAAGGGATTGTCACAAGCTAAGAATGATATATCTTATCCCGTTGCTGATGTATTCGCCAACCTAAGACAAGAGTTGAAATGATGCAAGAAACGTACATTGTCAAAATCACTTCACAGGCACGGGAAGAACTGCAAGAAATTACACATTATATTACCCATGAATTAAAAGCTCCTGATGCAGCACTTCATCTATTAGACGCATTGGAAAACGCTTTTTTGTCCCTTGCTAACTTTCCTCAACGTATACCCCTAATAGATATAGAACCTTGGCGAACTAATGGAATACGGCATTTGCCAGTAAAGAATTTTCTCATATACTTTTGGATAGATGAAACTAACAAAAAGGTACAAATAACCGCTGTAATTTATAAAAAACGGAATCAACTACAACAGTTATCAAAAATGAATATGGAATAACCAACACTAATAGATGTTTCACCAGATAATACTCGTTGTTTTATATCTTCATTATCTGAGTCGAGAATTTTTTACCATTTGAATATGTATCAGTTGATACACCTGCTGTTCTTGCTAATTTTGCACGTACATCAATTGATTCTGTCCGTTTTGAAGAATTCTGCGAAACGATGCTTTGCTGATTTTGCTTTAATCCACTTAATTGATTTAATCGTGCCTGTTTCTCATATATAGGCCTATTGAATACTATCTATATGCCCTCTAACAGCCAAAAACAGCCTCTCTGACCAACCATTCCTATATTTCAATCCAAAAGTCCAAATACGCACCAAATAACGGCTATAGAATCCACAATATTCTGAAGAGTATCCACAGAGATACCAATCATTTCAACCTTTTTAGCGGCTCCTCCAACTTCACCACGTCTGCGAATGTTAGATTCCAATAAGTCTAAAAGAATTTCATCATCAGAATTCATTACCTTGTTAAATCTTGCAACGGTTCCAGCACCAACGCCTGCCATTTTTGCCAATTCCTTATCTGTATGTGTGCTTTTAACTTTTTCTCCATTTGGAGAAGAAGTTAAATCTGTACGAGTACCTTGCATTGATTTTGCCTGTTCTTGAATTTTCTTCTTAAACTTGTCCATAACAGCTAATCTCTGAGCAGGTGGAAGATTACGTCTTCCTAATTGTGTATTAATCATCCATTCCATTACATCAGATTTCATATCATAATCTTTACACTACATACTCATAAACCAACCACAGGACGCATTACATCATCCCTCATGATCAAATTTACCACTCAATAATCGGCCTTTAAAATACACCCTTATTTCACAAAATAGGCCTATCACATATGACAATTATTCTGTAACATGAAAGAGGCATTTTATTGGAAAAAATCACTGGCAGAGATAAGGAAATCCCTCATAATTCTCTTTACCTGTCTAACTGACAGACCAATCAATTATTTACCTTTACAATTTCCTCTTCCTAAATTCCTTAAAATCCACAATCTCACCCATACCACCATTATTAATCAATCTGATCTTATACCGCTCGAACTCTTCTATATCCCATAATTCATCTGTAGGAACATCTGCAGCAGCCAGATTTGTTTCTTGTGCTTCAATCGTCATATGAAAGAATGAAATATCTGTTACCTGATAAATTTGACGCTTACGATGTAAAGTATGAGAATGTCATATTTTACATCAGATTTTTTGATTCTTTCCCTCGTTCCTCTGTACACTTATTCTGTAAAGAGAAGTCTTTGAAAACAATTTTGAAAATCTTAAATTACAGGAGGTACAGATGGGAAAGGTATACGGTTATGTGCGAGTGAGCACCAGGGAGCAGAACGAGGGCAGGCAGTTGATCGCGTTAAGTGAGATGCGGGTGCCGAGAAAGAATATCTATATAGACAGGCAGTCCGGAAAGGATTTTCAGCGTCCCATGTATCAGAGGATGCTGAAAAAACTAGAGCGGGGAGATCTGCTGTACATAAAGAGTATTGACCGTCTGGGGCGTGACTACGGGGAAATTCTGGAGCAATGGAGGATTCTGACGAAAAAAAATAAAGTGGATATCATAGTATTGGATATGCCGCTTTTGGACACCCGCCGGGGGAAGGACTTGATGGGGACATTCTTGAGTGATGTCGTGCTGCAGGTGCTCTCGTTTGTCGCTGAAAATGAGCGGGAAAATATCCGGCAGAGACAGCGGGAGGGTATCGAGGCGGCCAAGCGGCGGGGCGTGCAGTTTGGAAGACCTGAAAAGCCGATGCCGGAAAATTTTAGTCAGATCTGTAATAAATGGATGATCAAGGAAATATCGGGAGCCGAGGCGGCGAGACAATGCAATCTGGCTGTGACGACGTTTTATCGGAGAGCAAGGAAATATAAGAACCAGCTGAAAGGCTGATATATGGAAGATTCTCAGAAATAAAAAAGCTTTTATTCTGGAAGTTGCCAAAAGGTGTACTTTTTGGAAAATAGTTTACTTTTATAATTTCGTGGATTATAATGGAAATGACATTAATTTTGTTGACGAATTGCCGATAATATAATAGAATGGTTAAGACTTTGGATAGAATTTTCTATTTCCAAAAAGTACACCTTTTGAAAATGCGGCGTCTTTTGCAGGATGCATACTGGAGGGGAAAGGGTAATGCCGTCGGAAAAGATATGCAAGACCGTCCATCAGTATAGCAAGGGGCTGGTTTCAGAAGAAGATATGGGAAAACTTCTGGAGATTGCGGAAGATTACCGGAAAGTAAAGAACTATGTATATGCCCGTTTTGGAGGGATTGGAAGCTTAAGCAAGCTTTATCCGGGCTATACCGTGCAGAATGAGATGACAGACAGCGGCTTTCGGGAAAAGTTAGGGCTTCCTTCTGTCTATTTTTATCTCGCGGTTTTTGATGCTTTGGGAGACATTAAGTGCCGGTGGACCAGGACAAAGACCAGATTGAGACAGCTTATCAATAAAAATGAATGCTTCTCGGCTGAGGAAAAGCATTACCTTCGGTTTTTGCTCAAGGTTAATAATGCATTTGATGCTGTTTTGAATCAAAATCCAGTGGAGCTTACAAAGAAGGTACAGAAGCAATATGAAAAGCTGGCAGGAGCGGTGGAGACAGAACATTTGCACCGCTATCTGCGCAGACAGGTGAGAAAGGCGCAGGTAAAGCTGCACACAGATATGGCGGATGGGTTTTCTATATCGGAGAGAGCTTATCGGTATGCGGATCAGGGGATTTACATCGCGATAAAGGAAAAGAGAAAGCGTGTATTTATCCCATTGACGGATAATAACCGGTATGGCTGTCAGCTTTACATCAAGCTGTATCCGAAAGAGCAGAGGTTGGAGATCAAAGTGCCGGTCCAGGTTGCGGTGCGCCGTCATGCGGACTATCAGGAGTGTGTCGGGGTGGCGCTGGGTATGTATACGATGCTGACGACGGATAACGGGCATTGCTATGGGGAGAAGCTTGGGAAGTATCAGGCGGAGTATTCTGACTGGGTGCGTATGCAGGCGAAGATATATAGCCGCAATAAGCAGGCGAATCCGGGACGCAAGAAGTATCATGCGGGAAAACGGCGGATGGAGGAGCGGCTTCACAGCTATATCAATCAGGAGTTGAACCGTTTCCTGAACCTGGAAAAGCCGGGGCTCATCTATATGGTAAAGCTTCCAAAGCCGCAGAGCGGGGGCGTTAACAAGAATATCAATTATTCTGTCTCCCGGTGGCAGAGGGGATATATCCGGAAGCGTCTGGAACAAAAGTGCAGGGAGCAGTCGGTTGAGATTGCGGAGGTGCTTGGGAAAGATATCAGCCGCGAGTGCAGTAAGTGCGGAGCGGCAGGGAAAAAGACAGACGGGCTATTTTCCTGCGGGGTGTGCGGATATCAGGATGATGAGAAGATAAATACCGCCCGCAATGTAAAAAAGCGGGGGCAATCAGGAAAGACGATCATAAGAACGGCTGTTTAGATAAATACCGGTGATGAGCCGGGATTTTACCGCAAGGACTAAAAGAGTGCGTTCATGATATAAAACACAATACGGCATTAGAAGGCAGATGGAGGAGGATTCCTTATAAGTCTGTGTATTGGGTAGGCCAAGACCTTGTGAACATGAAAAATTGTGTTGTGGCTTTCAGGGCTGCAGCATGGTCATGATCTAGCAGGGAGCGAAGCGGTGCAAGCCGCATCACCCGCAGGGGTGACCAATATATCTTATTAAAAAGCATCTATACTATAGAGTAAAAGATGCTGAAAATTTAGTATATATTCCTTATTATTTAAAGGACGGTTATTTGAGAAAAGGCTTTGGATATAAGGAGGTGCAATATGACAATAAAGCAGAGATTAAAGAGATGTCTGGTATTAATCATGGCTATGGCTTTGGCTTGGAGTTTGCCGGTTTACGTGTCGGCGGAAGATGCAGCTCAGAATGATAAACCGAATATCAGCGAATTGACAGCTAATGTAGAAACGGACGTATGTCAGGTCGTTATGCCGACGAATACGGAAGGGATTTTCGACTTTATCTTAGACCCGCAGGGATTGATCAATGAGACCGATGGGGCGATGTATAAGGGCAAGAACTTTGAGAAGGACTGTACAGTGTTCTTCCGCCGCCGGGACGGCAAGGTAAAAGAGGATTATAGCCGCAAGAGTGATTTTGTGACGATTACGAATAAGAGTACGATGCCTGTGGAGGTGTCTTTAGAAGTAAAGGTGGATCCCGTCTCCCTTGCAGGGATTGAGATGACGGAAGACCGTAAGTTTAAAAAAGATAAAAGTGCAAGTCTTTATCTGGCTGTGACGGATGGGGAAAAGGAAGTGCCCGTTGGGAAAGATGGAGTGATGATCCATAAGACAATTGAAGCGGCTCCGGACGGGGCTTATGGGTATGAGTATAACAGCGATACTGAAAAGTATGAATATGGGTTAAAGGAAAATATCGAGGAAAATATATTTGATAACTATTCATTTCAGCTTATCGGAGCGGCCAATGAAAAAGGTGATTGGTCTGCTTTTACAAAAGCTGTTCCAGAGATAGTGGTAACATGGAAGGTCTTGCCGAAGGAAAATCCTGCATTAAGGAAAGACGCTATATTTAATGGAAAAAAGATAGTAAACGAACAGAAGGATTCGGAACAGGAAGATAAACAAAAAGATCAGGAAGAGATACCGCGGGCAGACAAAGCTCTGGATGATGCGGGAACGAAACAAGAACAACCAGAAACAACTGCGGATGAAGGCGGAAGCGAGCAGGGCAAGGCGGCTGATAATGATGAAAGCAAAGAGGAATTAGCTGATCAGAATGGATCTGATGAAGAAGAAAAAGAGGATATAGATACGGAGGTAGTGGTTGGTGAGTAGTAAAGCGGCAGGGAAAAAACGGAAAGATAATAATAAAAAGATAATTATTGCGGGTATGGTGATAATTATTATACTTCTTGCGGTTCTTGTGTTTTTGCTTCTTAGGGGGAAAGAAGATGAACCCAAAAGGAACGTTGTAGTAAATAAGGATAATGTGGAAAAAGTAACTGATGAGATGATAAACCAGAAATATGTGGAGCCGGGCTACTACAATGTTGAAATGCCCATGGAATGGCATTTTAAAACGGGGGATGCGGCTTCGGAGGATGCTTTTGTCAGGAATGTGGAAGAAAATACGAATGATGTGTATTTCGATGTGTTTTTAGCGGATGACGAATCAGAATCGATTCTTGAATCACCGGTAATTCCCAGAGGAAGTGAGATGGAAAATATCGCGCTTGATAAGCCGCTAAAGAAAGGTACGCATGATTGCGTTATGGTCTATCACCTGATAGATGAAGAGCAAAATACGCTGAGTACACTCCGTGTAGGCTTCAAAATAGTAGTAGAAAAGTAGTTACAGGGTAATTACCGTACAAGGAGGGTGCGGATTACATAATAAATTTATCAAGGAGGAAAAAAATTATGTGCAAGAAAAAATTAATGACGGCAATTCTTGTAATAACCATGGTGATGGGCAGTACGCTCACCGCATTTGCTGCGGATGCAGGAGGTGACGCAGCTTCCAAGTCAGGCGGCACATCAGGATCCGGTACAAGTGAAGGACATTTGGAGAAGGTAGTTGAGAGTATGATCCTTCCTGTAGTTCCGGCGGACTCTTCACCGTTTGCGTACACGATGGACCCGGAGCGTCTGATTCAGGAGACCAGCGGAAAGAAGTATCCGGAAGGTTCCGTATTCCCGGCAGCAGACAGTGACACGGGGGTATATTTCCAGACAGCTGACAAGACTTATGCGAACACGAGCAATACGCTCAAGGCGATTAATGACGGCAGCTGCGATGTAACTCTTACCGTAAAGGTTAAGACAACAGCATCTGCAGGCGGAAAGGATATCACACTCGCTACTTCTTCAACTCCTGCAGCAACAGGTACACCGGAACTTTATCTCGGCTTGGCAGTAGGTAAAGGCACTCCGAGTGTTGTATCGGGAACAGAAGCAACAATTTCAAAAACAATTGCAGGTACGCCAGGAAATTTTGAAGTTACAGTAGATGAGAACAACAAGTATGTATACCAGAAGAAAGCTGACGCTACAACATGGAAGGCAATAGATATCAGCATGACAGGCGCTGTAAGTAAGCTTGCGATACCTGAAGGTACAACAGCTCCGACAGTTGATGTAACATGGGCGTATGCTAAAGCTGCTGATGGTGCAACGGTTGATGCGAGTGACCAGGTTGAGTATAAAGATGTTCCGGATGTAGCTCCGAGTATTGAAGTAAAGCAGTATAATTACGATAGAACTACAACATTTGATATTGTTACAGACTTTGGCTCAGGTGACAGTGCAGCAACGTCCATTACGAGTGTAAAGAGTGGTTCGAGTGAAACAGAAGTTAACGATGATCAGACTAGCGCTTGTACAATCAACGGAAATACCATTACTTTCCCGGCTGGAAAGTTTCCAGCACCAGCTGTTGGGACTAAAAAATATATTAAAGTTACCTTCGATAATGATGTTTCGGTTGTAGTGGAATTGACAATTACAAAATAAGTTTATATGTGATAAGAAATTTTGGGCCGATGGCTGACGTTTTGCTGTCGGCCTGAAGTTTTGTATATAAGATTGTGGCTATATGTAGAGTGAACGAAAAGGTAGAAGATATATGCAAGAGAAATCGGATGTTATGTATGTAGAGGGAAATGCAGGAGTTGAATACAAAGGAAAAGTTTATTTTTCATCATTTAATCCCACAGGATGCCTATTTTGCTTCGATATAGAAAAAGGAACGACGACATTTATAAAGCAATTTACGGTAGAAATCAGCCGAGGAATGTGTCATATAGATGCTTTTCTTTATGAAAGCTATGCATGGTTTATTCCCTGGGGGGCGCGAAGGCTGGTATGTGTGAATTTGGACAGTTATGATGAGGAGTATTTTGAAGTGAGAGGGCATGATTATGCAAATGAACATGCTTTTGTAGATTATTTGTCTTTTGAAGGTGACAAACTTATTTTGATTCCCTGTGGACATAGGCTTAACACAATGGTAATGGTGGATTTAAAAAAACATTCGATAGAAGAATTCCCTCATGTGATTCCAGGAGAGAAATGTATTGGAGCTTATATATGGGAAAATAAATTGCATTTTGTGTCGATACATGGCAACGTAATTTCTTTGTTCGATCTAAAAAAAAAGCAAGCTGAACATTTGTGGAAGAGTGCTGAGGGAGATGGTTGGGAGTATTCCTCTCTGATTCAAAATGGTCCAATTGTATATTTAATTCCACGCGAAGAGAATAATGTTCAGGTTATTGATCTTCGTATGAATACTCATAGACAGATTATACTTCCGTTTCCGGAAGATCAATTTTTGGGCGGAATGTTGATTAACGATGGTGTTTTGCTGTTTACCTGCCGCTATGGCAGTGGAAGTTCTTCAAATGGAGAAATAGTAGATCGAGGTATGGTTCGATGCCTGAAGGTTTACAGTAAAGACGATTATATGGAGATTTATAAATTTCCACATGGACGTTCGACAAGATTTCAATATTATATGAGGAAAATATGTTCGGAGCATGGTCAGAATCGTCGATTGATCATAGTGAGCGATGGTAATTTATTACAAATTGACGCAAATGGATATATTGTAGATACCTGGGATTATAGCATTGAAATTGTTTCGGAGTGGTTAAAACCCAAGTTCGATCGACGAATAATTATGCAAGATATTAGAAGACATAATCCTGAGGTGATTATGGAAAATAATAGACTTGACATAAAGGATTTTGTGTCGGTACTTATAAAAGGATAGCTGATTTGGGATTTTTAAATAGTTGTAATCGAGAGATATTGAAAGGAAGATTGGAAAATAATGTCAGAATTGATTATTCATATAGGAATGTGTAAAGCAGGGTCATCTTCGATACAGAAATTTTTGGCTAGCAATGAAAATATTTTGCGGAAACATGGATATAGGTATGCAGATTATAATAATTCTTTTTTGAGTGAAAGAGTACAAGAAAGCGGGAAATTTATAAACGGGATGATGTATACGTTTCTACATGGAGAGAAAAAGGGGGATAATTTTGAAAAGAAGAAATGGGAAGATTTTTTGAAACGGCTGGAAGTTGATTTATCGAAAAGCAATGTGATTCTTTCAGATGAAGCAATCTTTGCAGATGCTGCTGGAAAAGACTATATGGCGTGTTTGAAAAGCAGGTTTAGGGCACACAGAATCAAATGCGTTGTATATCTTCGCCGTCAGGATATGCATATGGAATCCCATCGAACACAGAAAATTAAAGCTTTTAAGGATATTTATAAAAGAAGTGATTCTCAAAGAGTGAGTAGCATGTCAATGGGAGACTATTGTGGATACTGTCTGGAACACAAAATTACGTTTTATGAATATGATACATATTTGAGAGAATTTGAAGAAATTGTAGGTAAGGAAAATATGGCTGTATATACCTATGAAGATGCTTGTGAATATGGTTTATGTAGACATTTTGCGGAACAGGTTATCAAAATATGTTATAGAGAACTTCAAGAAAATAAACGTGTAAATGTGTCGTTATCCCCTATGGATACAGAAGTGAAAAGAAAATTGAACAATGCTTTCGGGAGATATCCAGATGCTATAAAAGAATTTGTTGATTGTCTTTATAGTGAAATGGGATTGACATACTGTAATGAAGGGGGATTTCAGCTAAGCCCGAAAGATAGGGAAAAAATATTAGACTTTTATAGTGAAGAGAATAAAGCTGTTGCAAAACGTTATTTAAACAGAGAAAAGCTTTTTTCTGATAAGATTGATTATCCATATGCAAAGATGGATGCAGACAGAGTATCGCAAAACTACCAGAATCTATTAGTGAAAATGATTGCAGAGATTATTTATGCATACAGTTACCCGTCTATCAGATATGTGCTGGAACAGGAGAAACAAATTGTCTTATTCGGAGCTGGAGGCATGTGTCAGAAGGTAGTACAGGAACAGGAATTTCCTGTTGCCTTTATTGTAGACAATGATATTGAGAAAGATGGAATTCAGGTGGGAGGAGTGACGGTGGTATGGTCAGGAAATATGGACGAATGGGACAAATATTTTTATCTGATTACGCCGCAGGATGCACATGAAATTATAATTCAGTTAGAGAACAAGGGATTGAAAAGTGGGGAAGATTTTATGCAGATTAAGTGGGAGACTAAAGATATGATGGTGCTATCCGCAAGTTGACAATTATTATAATATAACAGATTAGGGGAGTGTTCAGATGAAGGGAAATGTCAAGATAACCATTGTAATTGCTGTTCGCAATATGCCGGAGACTTTGGGAAGGGCAATAGAAAGTGTATTAAAACAAACTTATCCATATAAAGAATTAATTGTAATGGATGGAGCTTCTACGGATGATACGGTTGATGTAATCAGAAAATATGAAGATCAACTGACCTATTGGGTGTCTGAACCGGATCGGGGACCATCCAATGCGATTTCAAAGGCATTGCCTCATGCAAGCGGTGAATTGATTGGATTTTTAGGGGCAGATGACTGGTATGAACCATATGCACTGGAGCTTGTCGCGGCGGCATACCAGGAATCACATGCAGATCTGAGTTATGGAAATATGATGACGCGTGACGGAACTGTATCTGAACTTAAGGATCTGAAAAAATTCAGCCCTGATAAGCTCTTTATGGAAGGAACCCAGTGGATAGGTGCCGTATGTGCATTTGCGAAAAAGGAGCTGCTGGAAGCAAATTACAAAAAGAAAAACGATGTGCTTTTGACGGATTATCTTTTTTTCCTGAGATTATACGCAGAGGGGCGTAAGTTCGCGCATATTGGTGATGACCGTCACATTACAAATTTTTCCATAGGTGGCAGAACGACATCTGGCATATATCGTGCCATTCGTGATACAGAGGTAGTGAGAAAACAGTTTCTTGAGGAATATCCTCATATGCGAGATAAATATGTAAAATACACAGAGCGTATGGAGAAAGCATATGCTATGGGAATTGCAGATTATTATAGAAAGGTTCTAAGTAAAGAACAGTATAGAGAATATGTGAAAGAACTTCCGTGTTCGAATGAGGACTGCATTTTGTTTGGTTCCGGGAAACAGGGGAAAGACTGTGCACGGTTGATGAAGATATTCAATATCAGGATAGAATGTTTTGTCGATAATAACAGTTCGAAATGGGGGAAGGAAGAGGAAGGGATTCCAATTAAGAGCCCGGAAATATTAAAAGAAGCTGTTGGCAAATGTGTGGTGGTAACACCATCCTGGGATTATGAGGAGCAGATTATGGAACAGCTCCATACAATGGGAATCAAAAATACGTGTAGTATAATTAATTATTCGGATATTGCAATCCAGGTGTACCGCGCATTAGGTGAAGAAATGTTGGATGATGCGTGGAACAAGGGACTGATATCTTAGGAGAAAGACGATGATTATTACAAGAACACCATTACGTATATCTTTTTTCGGTGGCGGTACGGATCTTCCCAGTTATTATTTAAAGCATGAAGGGGAAGTTCTGTCGACAACGATAGATAAATACTTATATATCACTTGTCGGCATATGCCGCCTTTCTGGGACTATAAGCACAGATTTGTCTATGGTTCGAAGACTGAACGTGTATCAGATATCGAAGAGATTGACCATCCCTCTATTAGAGAGACTCTCCGTTTTATGAATATAGATTACGGTGTGGACATGCACTATAATACGGACATTCCGGCAAGGTCAGGGATAGGCTCAAGTTCATCATTTACTGTTGGGCTGTTGAATGCTTTAAACGGGCTTGAAGGAAGAATTTCATCGAAGCATCAATTGATGCGTGACAGTATCTATATTGAGCAGAATATGATCAAAGAACCGGTTGGAGCACAGGATCAGACGGCAGCGGCCTATGGAGGGTTTAATCATATCATTTTCCGAAAAAATGGTGAGATTGAGACAACACCGATAACAATATCCGGAGATAGGGTAAAGGAACTGAATGATTCCCTGCTTTTAGTTTTCACCGGATTTCAGAGATATTCTAAGAATATTGAAAAAAAGAAAATTGAACGCATAGATGAAAATACAAAAAGCCTTGACACAATAAAGCAGTATGTTTCAGACGCTCTGGCAATCCTTAATTCAAACGAGGACATACGTGAATTTGGATCGCTTTTGAATGAAACATGGAAAATGAAGAAGGGACTTGCAGATAATGTGACTGATGAAAGAATTGATGCTATGTACCGTATGGGGATGGAAAACGGCGCCGTAGGAGGAAAACTTTTAGGAGCAGGCGGCGGAGGCTTTATGTTGTTCTTTGTGCCGAGGGAGAAGCGAAAAGAATTAAAGAAGGCGATGGCAGATTATGTCTGTGTGCCTTTTCAGTTTGAAAATTCCGGAAGCCAGGTAATCTATTATAAGCAGGAGGATGAAAGAGGTTGAATGTAAGAGACAGATTTTTTTATGAGATATACGACAAGATAAAATCCGGGGAGGATATTTCTTTGGTCAGTGCAGATCTTGGGGCACCCAGCCTGGATGATCTTCGGCGGGATTTTCCCCAGCGTTTTGTAAACGTAGGGATTGCGGAACAGAATGCTATCGCAGTGGCCGGAGGACTTTGCCTTGCCGGTAAAAAAGTTGTTGCCTATGGGTTGAATCCTTTTCCGGTTACCAGAGCCTTTGATCAGATTCGGAATCTGATGGCTTCCCTTAAACTGCCGATTACTGTAGCAGCGTTGAAAGCAGGTACCGCAACTGCCGAGGCAGGAGTATCACATATGGCTCTGGAAAATATATCGCTGCTTCGTACATTAAAAAATATCAGGATTATCAACCCGTCAGATGAAACCATTTCAAAAATGGCGGTAGATGAGATGATAAACAGACCCGCGCCGCGGTATATACAGTTCGATCCCTTTATCACAGATATCCTTTATGATGAGACGAAAATCGATTATAACAAAGGCTTTGCATTAAGCGGCCCTAAGAGTGATGTTGCCATTGTAGCCACGGGGATATGGGCTCATAGGCTGAAAAAAGAGGATTTGCCGGTCAGGCTCATTGATTGTTTTGCGCTGCCGCTCTGCGAAAAAGAGTTTTATGATGAGCTGAAACAGTATAAGCGGATAATTGCCGTCGAAGATGGCATAGACCGCGGCGGTATCGGAAGTATGACATTGGAGATTTTAAATGATTATGAAGCGGTCATTCCGGTAGAATGTATGGCACTTAAGTTTGATAATGGATATCCGAGTGTCCTTTCGGACAGGAATCTGATCTTCGAGCAGGAAGGACTTACACTGGACAATCTTAAGAAAAAACTGGAGGACAGGGAACCGTAATGAAAAACTATTATGAAAAATCCTTTAAAATGCGTCAGAGGTTTATTGAACTTTTTTCTGATCTGGGATTTGGCCATCTGACAACGGCATTTTCTGAGACAGAGATTTTGATCGCTTTATTTGAAAAGGTGATGCGATTTGATGAATCTAAGAAACCTATAGACAGATTTGTTTTAAGCAAGGGACATGGAGCCGGGATGATTTATCCGATACTGGAAGATATGGGTATATTTTCCAGAGAAGAGACGGAAGATATGGTGCGGATCGGCGGAGATCTGACGAAGATACGTGAATACGTGTATCCGGGATTCGAGTTTTACGGAGGTTCTCTTGGAATAGGAATCGGTATGGCGGCCGGGCTTGCACTGGGTCTTAAGCAGAACAGGGAGGACAGTATCGTTTTCTGTCTGTGCGGAGATGCGGAATGTTACGAAGGATCCGTATGGGAAGCGATGCTTTTTGCGGCACATAACAGGCTGAATAACCTTGTGGTAATCGTGGACAGGAATTATCTGGGGGTGTCTGATTTTACAGAAAACATGTGTGCTTTTGAACCGTTTGCGGACAAGTGGAGGAGCTGCAATTGGGATGTTTCTGAAATTAACGGACATTCTTATGAAGAATTGTTTGATGCGCTGCTGAATGTTTACAAAAGACCATCCTCTAAACCATTATGTATCATTGCAGATACGGTGAAGGGAAAAGGAGTTGGCGATTTATGTAATATTCCGCTAAAGCATGGTTATATGCCGATGGGAGAAAATGCCGATAATACAATAAGGAAATTGGAGCGATTTGGTATATGAGTACATATAAAACAGATTTGTTGTTGATTCATCCCAATGATCAGAAGGCGGTCTATGGGGACACAATAAAATATACGGCATGTGAACCGCCGTATTGGTGCGCGGTGGCGGCGCAGTATTGCCGTGACAGGGGAATCTCGGTTCGGATTGTAGATGCTGAAGCAGAGAACATTTCCTTCCGGCAGGCAGCAGATAAGGTAAAGGAATATGCCCCGGTATTGACGGGAATCTTTGTTACGGGGACGAATCTTTCCGCATCTACACAGAAAATGCCGGGAGCGGACGCAACTTGTACAGCGATAAAGGAAATAGGAAACTATCCGGTATTTTTATGGGGGCTCCATCCTTCCGCATTGCCGGAGCGGACCTTACAGGAAAATGATGCGGATTATATTGTGACAGGCGAAGGCTTTGATACGATTGTAAATCTTACGCGCTTTCATAAGGGCGAAGAAGTATCATTTGCAGCGGAGACGCTTGGAGGTCTGTGCTATCGGAAAGCTGGCAATATTGAACGTTTTGGAACTTCTAAACTGCTTGATACAGCACAGATACCGATGCCGGCGTGGGAGCTGCTTCCTATGGAAAAATATATGCCGCATAATTGGCACATTATGGGGGAGGACAGGCCGGAGGATGCAAAAGGAAGGTATGGTGTTATTTCCACATCAATAGGATGTCCTTTTAACTGTTCCTACTGTGCGATATCGGCATTATTTGGCACAAAGAAGCTTCGGTTTTGGAGCATTGACCGGGTACTGGATGAGATTGATCGGCTGGTGAATGTATATAACGTTAAGTATATAAAGATTTTGGATGAATGCTTTGTACTGAAGAAGGATTATGTGAGTGAACTTTGTGATCGACTTGCAGAGAAAAACTATGGTTTGAATATCTGGGCCTATGCCAGGGTGGATACCGTGGATCAGGTAATACTGGGCAAGCTTAGAAAAGCGGGAATCCGATGGCTTGCGTATGGGATTGAGAGCGCGGATGATGCGGTTCTTTCTGAAGTGTCAAAGGCACAGTATAACGCAGACAGGACAAGGGCGGTTATGCAGTGGACAAAAGATGCTGGGATCAATATACTTGCGAACTTTATGTTTGGATTGCCGGACGATACAAAGGAGTCCATGGAAAAGACACTGAGGCTTTGCAGAGAGATCAATCCTGAGTGGATTAACTTTTATGTGACGATGCCGTATCCAGGCTCAAGAGATTATTTTGAAGCTGTGAAAAACGGAAAGATCAAAAATGATCATTGGATCGAATATGCACAGTACAGTTACGAATGCTGTCCTGCCGGAGGAAAGCACCTGACACCTAAAGAGGTGCTTGCATACAGGGATTATGCGTTTAACGCCTTTTTCGAGGGGAATGACAAATACTTTGAAATGATACAGCAGAAGTTTGGGCAGCAATATGCAGAAAGTATAAAAGGGATGACCAAAAACAAACTTCGCAGGAAGCTATTAGAAGATGAAGGCGGCAGTTCTATATGATAAGTAGGGAGAAAATGGATAAGCACAGTAAAATATATGTTGCAGGACATACCGGCCTTGTAGGTTCTGCTATCGTCCGGGAACTAAAAAGGCAGGGATATAATAGTCTTTTGATGATATCCCATGATGCACTTGATCTTCGGAATCAACAGGCAGTGAATGACTGGTTTAAAAAGGAAAGACCGGAGTATGTATTTCTTGCTGCCGCAACGGTAGGAGGAGTTGTTGTAAATGACCGTTTTCCGGGTACGTTCTTTTATGACAATGTAGCAATTGGTGTGAATGTTATTCATGCAGCATACGAAAGCGGCGTGAAGAAACTTCTGTATCTTGGAAGCAATTGCATCTATCCAAGAGAAGCACCTCAGCCCTATAGTGAGGAATCACTCCTGAAAGGACTTCCTGAAAAAACAAATGAAGCATATGCCATAGCAAAGATTGCCTGTGTAAAGATGTGTGAGTTTTATAACCGGCAATATGGTACGGACTTTATTTCCTGCATGCCTTGCAACGCTTACGGCCCCGGAGACAATTTTGACCCAGAAGGTTCCCATGTTGTACCGGCATTGATCCGAAAATTTTATGAGGCTAAAGAGACTGGTGCGTCAAAGGTAGTGATGTGGGGAACAGGGAAACCATATCGGGAATTCATATACATTGATGATATCGCCAAAGCAGCGGTATTTTTGATGAAGGAATATTCCGGAAATGAACCAATCAACATAGGTACAGGAACGGAATTTACTATAGGGGAGCTGGCGGAAATCATAAAATGTGTGGTCGGGTTCGAGGGAGAAGTTGTTCACGATACGTCAAAGCCGGACGGAATGCCTAAGAAGCTTTTGGATTCTTCAAAAATATTTGCGCTCGGATGGAAACCGGAAACAGATTTTGAAACCGGTATCCGTATCACGTATGAAGATTTTGTAAAAAACGAGAAAAAATATATCAAATAGCAGGAGGAGTGTAAAGTGGCAAAAAGGGCATTGATTACTGGAGTCACAGGTATGGTGGGTTCCCATTTGGCAGATTTTCTATTGAAAAAAACAGACTGGGATATTGTTGGCGTATGCCGTTGGAGAAGCCCTTTAGATAATGTAAAACAGTTGTTGGAACGTGCCAATAAAAAAGAGAGAATCTTTTTTGATTATGCAGATTTGAATGATGAAATCTCTCTCATTCATGTGATTCAAAAGATAAAGCCGGATTTTATCTTTCATTTGGCGGCACAGAGTTATCCATTAACAAGTTTTACTGCCCCAATTGATACGTTGAATACAAATATTTTAGGAACTTGCAGGCTGCTTGAGGCAATTCGCTTAGAAATGGAGCGGGATATGGCTTATAGCCCGAAGGTTCATGTCTGTGCCTCTTCGGAGGTTTTTGGAAAGATTCCGGCGTTAAGAAAACCGGAAACAGGTATTCACGAAGACTGTCCGTTTCATCCCGCTTCTCCTTACGCAATTTCTAAAGTTGGAACCGATTTGCTGGGACGATATTACGCGGAAGCATTTGGCATGACAGTAATGACGACACGTATGTTTACTCATACCGGCCCGCGCAGAGGTGACGTATTTCATGAAGCTACTTTTGCAAAACAAATTGCCATGATTGAAAAGAGAATAATAGAACCGGTTGTAAGGGTGGGAAATTTAGAGTCTCTGCGAACTTATGCGGATGTCCGTGATGCCGTCAGAGCTTATTACATGCTTGTTACAGTTGATCCTATTCCTGGAGAATATTATAACATTGGCGGCAGCTATACCTGTACTGTAGGTGATACACTGCATACTTTAATGAATATGTCTCCGTTGAAAGATAAAATTCGCATTGAAGTTGATTCAGAAAGATTAAGGCCCATAGATGCGGATCTTCAAGTGCCGGATTGCAGGAAATTCAAAAAGCATACTGGCTGGGAGCCGCGTATTTCTTATGAACAGACGATGGAAGATTTATTAAATTATTACCGTGAACGTATTAATATTGGCGCTGAATTTCTGACACGGTAATTTCAAGTGGGATAAGAACTAATAATAGGAGTAAAAAGATGCTGAACATACCATTAATGCAAAACAACATTGATAAAGATGATATAAATATACTGGTTGATTTTTTGCAGTCATCGGACCGGTTTACGAACGGTCCGAAGGTGCGCGAATTTGAAGAAGCGTGGTCGAAATGGCTGGGAGGAGGATACTACTGTGTGTTTGTTAATTCCGGCTCTTCCGCAAACTATATTACGATGATGACGCTTAAAGAGAGGTATGGAGGCGGTGAAATTATCGTTTCCCCGATAGGATGGACAAGCGATATCGCATCGGTCATTACAGCCGGATTTAAGCCGGTTTTTGCCGATGTAAATCTCAGTAATTTTGCCATCAACGAGGATGAGATTGCATCGAAGATCACCAGCGACACCAAAGCGGTACTGTTGACTCACGTGTTGGGATATAATGGCCTGTCGGATAAAATCATTGATATTTGCAAAGATAAAAATATTACCTTGATCGAAGATACCTGTGAGTCTCATGGAGCAGTCTTTAAGGGACAAAAATGTGGTTCTGTCGGGGATATTTCCAATTTTTCATTTTACTATGCACACCATATGAGCACGATCGAAGGCGGTATGCTATGCACGAAGGATAAAGAAATGTACCGTCTGATGCGGATGATCCGTTCCCATGGTATGCTCAGGGAATGTGATGACAAAAGTTATATGACGGAAATTGCAGAAAAGTATCCGAAACTTCATCCTGAATTCATATTTACTGTGCCTGGCTTTAATATGAGGAGTACGGAATTGAATGCGGTGATCGGATTAAACCAATTAAAACGTCTGGATGCCAATGTGGAAAAAAGAAGAGAAAATTATGATCTGTTTATAAGGAATTTGGATAGCAGCAAATATTATACCGAATTTGCACATGAAGGAAACAGCAATTATGCCTTTGTTGTTATGCCGCATGCATCTGTGACTGGTCTGTATGACAGAGTGATCCAGAGTCTTCGTGATGAAAATGTGGAATTCAGGAGAGGCACGGCAGGCGGCGGTAATATGACAAGACAGCCATATATAAGGAAAAGGTATCCTTATATTGATCCTGCTGACTATCCGAATGCTGAATATATCCATAAAAACGGCGTATATGTAGGCAACTATCCTGATTTGCCTAAGGAGAAGATAGAAAGATTGTGTGAGATGTTGAATTCTCTGTAACAGGATGTTTTGGGTTTTGATGAGGGGAGGATCTCTGATGACAGCGGTTATTATGGCAGGGGGAAAGGGAACGCGGATATCCACTGTCGCTCCGGATATTCCAAAACCAATGATTCCCGTGGAAGGAAAGCCTGTGATGGAGTATCAGATAGAAAATTTAAAAGCACAGGGGATAAGTGATATCGTCATTACCGTATCACACAAAAAAGAAGTAATCATGGACTACTTTGGAGACGGGAAAAAATTATCCCGGGTAACGGGAAGGCCGTTTGATGTCAATATTTCATACTATGAGGAGGACAAGCCGCTTGGAAACGCAGGTGCTTTATTTCGGCTGAGAGATCGGCTGAACAGGGATTTCCTGCTTGTCAATGCGGATGTGATATTCGATATTGATGTAGAAAAGTTTGCTGCGTTCCATAAAAGTACTGGGGGCCTTGTAACGCTGTTTACACATCCCAACAATCACCCATATGATAGCGGGCTGATTTTTGCAGATAAGGACAAAACAATAACCGCATGGCTATCCAGAGAGGACGGGCGACCAAAGTATTACAAAAACAGGGTCAATGCCGGGCTTCATATCGTCGCGCCGAAAGTCCTCGATATTGCAAGGGAGAGACTTATAAAAGAATACGGACACCTGCCTGAGAAGATTGATTTAGACAGAGATATATTAAAACCTCTTGCCGGAACTGGATCAATGTATTGTTATGACAGTTGCGAATACGTCAGAGATATGGGGACACCCCAACGGTATGAACAGGTTTGCCGTGATATGGAATTAGGCTATATCGGTAGAAAGAATCTTCGTAAAAAACAGAAAGCGATTTTTCTTGACAGGGACGGAACGATAAATAAAGAAGTAGGATTTCTTAATGATATTGATCAATTCGAGCTTCTTCCTGGTGTAGGGGATGCAATTGGTAAGATCAATCAGTCTGGCTATCTTGCAATTGTCATCACAAATCAGCCGGTGATTGCAAGAGGAGAATTGTCCTGTGAGGGGTTAGAAGAAATTCATAATAAGATGGAAACACTTTTGGGAGAAGAGGGTGTATACCTTGATGGACTTTATTACTGTCCGCATCATCCGCATAGCGGGTATGAAGGTGAGGCCAGGGAATTAAAGATAGACTGTGATTGCCGGAAGCCGAAGCCGGGGATGCTGTATGCAGCGGCAGAAGAGTTTCATATTGATCTGAAGGATTCGTGGATGGTCGGGGACAGGGAACAGGATATTGCCGCAGGGAAAAACGCGGGGTGTAAGACTGTTTTGATAGGGAAGGGAAGCTTTGGACAGGATATGAGCGTGACGTCATTGCCGAAAGCAGTTCAGATGATATTGGGAGGAGAAAAAGGGAAGAATGCATGAGCCATGGAAATACATAGATGACTTGCTTGTCCGATATCCCAAGCTGGCGGAAGCAAGAAGGGATTTGCTCGGCGCATATGATTTGCTGCGACAGTGCTTTGAAGCTGGCGGCAAGCTGCTTGTTGCAGGCAACGGGGGATCAGCGGCAGATTCCGAGCATATTGCAGGAGAGTTGATGAAAGGATTCTTGAAAAAGCGTCCCCTTTCAGAAGAACTGCGGCAGCGCTTTGCTGCAATAGAACCAGAAAAAGGCGTTGCAATATCAGAGAGGCTTCAAGGTGCGCTGGCGGTTTTGCCATTGACATCACAGGATGCGCTTTCCACAGCCTTTTTAAACGATGTGGACGTAGAGAACATATTTGCACAGAAGCTTTTAGGCTATGGCAAAAAAGGGGATGTATTTTTGGGAATTTCCACCAGCGGAAATAGTATGGATATCATTAATGCGGCAATTACGGCAAAAGCGTTGGATATACAAGTAGTTGGTCTTACAGGGCTTACAGGAGGTAAGCTGGGGAACTACTGTGATGTACTGGTAAAGGCGCCTGAAAGTGAGAATTATAAGATTCAGGAGCTGCATTTACCAATTTATCATTGCTGGAGTATGATGCTTGAAGAATATTTTTTTGGTATGGGAGAGTGAATATGGATAATCCACGGATTACAGTAATGATTCCGGTATTTAATATGCAGGAAACTATCGAGAGAGCTATAAACAGCTTTTTAGGGCAGGATTATGAAAATAAGGAAATTATGGTTTTGGATGGAGGCTCGACGGATAATACAGTGGATATTATTAAGCAATATGAGGATTCCATTGATTATTTTGTGTCGCAAAAAGATGGCGGGCCGTCTGCGGCAATGGCAAAGAACCTAAAATATGCTACAGGTGAACTGGTTGCAATGCTTGGGGCAGATGACTGGTATAACCAGGGTGCTCTCGCGGCTGCGGCTGATACGTATAAGAAACACCGGGCGGATGTCCTTTATGGGGATTGCTGCAGTATACATCCTACGGGTGAAAAAGTGATAAAGTGTGCAAAAAACAGGGTGCTGGAGGATTTGTATTATTATAATGCAATTTTTACTAACGCCGCTTTTGTAAAAAAAGGATTGTTAGAAGAATACTATGAACAATACTGGGGGCAGAACAAAGAGCGGATCCATATTTCGACAGATCATTATTTTTGGCTGCTTCTTTATCATCAGGGCAAGCTTTTTGAATATATAGAATCAAAGCAGGCTTTGACTAATTATTCAGTTTTTGGTAGATCTGTGGAAAATGAGTATGAGGGCTGCATGGACGATGCGGAAATATTTCGGCTGGTTGTAGGAAATGACAGCGAAGCCAAAAAAAAATATTTACCAAAGTTCAAGAGGTATTTTGCATCACGAACAATCTTATATTATGAAGAAACCGCAGTTAAAAAGGACTTTGAGCTTGAACTTAGAAAATACCTGGCAGAAGGAGAACGTTATGTAATTTTTGGTACGGGGCATATAGGAAAAAAGGCAGAGCATTTAGTAAGGCTGGGTAAAGGAAAACTGGAATACTTTGTTGACAATAATTATTTTACTAATTCAGGAGAATATTTAGGCTATAAAGTCTGTCCGCCAGAAAAATTAAAAACGGAAAAGAATCTGTCGGTTATTATATCTGCATTGGGGAACGAAAGCGCGATTACCAATCAATTGACAAAGATGGGGCTGGATGCTTCCGTAAAGATAATAGATTATTCTGATATATGCGAAAAAGTACAAAATACGCTGGGCGTAGAGGTTCTTACAGATGCGTGGAAGAGCGGGGTTATCAAGTAGGATGGATGAGGTGAAGCAACTTTATATAGCGGGGGCACATTCCCGTTCCCGTACTTTAAAAGCTTACATAAATTATCTTTATCCCGGTGTAGAGGTTTTGGCATATCTTGTTAGTGAAGAATTGCAGGACGAGAATCCTGATTTTATTGATGGAATCCCTGTTTTGCCTATTACATATAGCAGGATGGATCAGTTTGTAAATAAGGCTTTGCCGGTTTATCTCGGCACACGGGGGACGAATCATGCCAAATTGACTGAAGAGCTGGCAGCAGTGGGATTTTCTGAAATCATTCCAGTAACAGTGGATATGGATCGGGAGCTTCGCAATGCATATATGAAAAAATGGTATCGGGAGCATGGGAGAGAATTTATTCTGATAGATGATTTTTGATTATGAAGGAAAACAAAACAGCAAAGATTTATGTGGCAAGCTCCATTTATGACAAGCCATTGAAACAGGAAAATTATAGTTTGATAAAAGATGAAGTGATCCTGCAGGTCGGAGCAGCATTAACAGATAAGAGGATATACAGTGAAGTAATTACGGACGATACAGGAGAGAATATCTCTGAGAAAAATCAGCAGTATTGTGAACTGACTGGCTTATATTGGATATGGAAAAACGCGAAAGAAGATTATGTAGGACTGGTGCATTATCGCAGGCATTTCCTCTTGCCGGATGACTGGTTAGAGAAAATGGAAAAGAATGGAATAGATGTAATTTTACCGGTACCGCTTTATGTTGCACCATGCGTGGCAGGGAATTATAAAGAGCGGCATGTGGCATCGGATTGGGAGATTTTGATGGAATATTTTCAAAAAAATCTTTCGTTGGAGTATGATATGGCGCTGGAGTTTTTCAATGAAGGATTGTATTCGCCGTGTAATATGTTAATTGCAAAAAAGACTGTCTTTGATGAGTTGTGTTCGTGGCTTTTTCCTATATTGGATGCTGCAGCTAAACGTATTGGAAAGAGGGAGGATAAGTATCAAAATCGCTATCCTGGTTTTATGGCGGAGAGACTTATGACTTACTTTTTTGAAGGGCGGGGGCGTCAATATCATGTAGTTTACGCGAATAAAAATTTTTTTGTATAGGAAGTGAGTGCAGTGAACTTTGAGTTATTGGCTTCTATGATGTGTGCTGATTACGGGCATCTGGAACGCGAAGTAATAGCTTTGGAACAGGGAGGTATCGATTCCTTTCATATTGATATTATGGATGGGCGTTATGTGCCTAATTTTGCTATGTCTTTAAATGATATGAGATACATAGCAAAAGCAACGAAAAAGCCATTGGATGTGCATTTGATGATAGAGCATCCCAATAATCGTATCCATTTGTTTTTGGATCATCTCCGCAAAGGAGACACGGTGTATATTCATCCGGAAGCAGAGTATCATCCGTCTACGACTTTAAAGAGTATTATCGATGCGGGGATGATACCGGGGATTGCAATTAATCCGGGGACGTCAGTAGAGACAGTCATGGAGATGCTTCGCATTGTTGATAAAGTACTGGTCATGTCGGTGAATCCTGGCAATGCAGGACAGATGTATCTGCCTTATGTGGGGGAGAAGATTACAAAGCTTCTTTCTATGAAGGAAGATATGGGTTTTGAAATTTATTGGGACGGAGCCTGCAGTGCAGATAAGATTATAGATTTTGCACCCAAAGGGGTAAAGGGCTTTGTGCTTGGTACCACATTGCTGTTTGAAAAAACTAAAACATATGGAGAGACGTTGGAAAATATCCGCCTGCTGAAATTTTAAAGGATATTTTAAGATGACGCGGTACTTAGGGAAGGATAATAAATCATGAATATTGCTTTAATCTTGTCTGGCGGTATAGGAACGAGGATGGGGCTGGATGTCCCCAAGCAGTATATAGAAGTTGGCGGAAGACCGATTTTTACTTATTGTGTAGAAAGTCTGTCTTTACATCCTCAGATTGATGCAATTTTGATTGTTGCAGACTTGGAATGGCAAAAGTTTATCACGGGATGGCTGGGGATTTATGACAGGAAAGGAAAGTTTAGAGGTTTTTCTCTCCCGGGCAGAAATCGTCAGCTTTCTATTTACCATGGACTTTGTGATATTAGAGATTTTGCTGATGACAGGGATTATGTAATGGTTCATGATGCAGTGCGACCAATGCTTTCAATGAAGATGATTGAGGAGTGCTTATGTGCCGTAGATGGTCACGATGGCGTGATGCCAGGACTGCCGATGAAGGATACAGTATATTCCAGCATGGATGGAAAAAGTATTACCGCATTATTAAATCGGGGAGAGATATATGCGGGGCAGGCGCCGGAGGTATTCCGGCTGAAAACGTATTATGAGGCAAATCGGAGGTTATTGCCGGGACATATCCTTGAGGTTAACGGTTCGGCAGAACCGGCCGTTATGGCTGGGATGGATATTGCGATAATTCCTGGAGATGAAAATAATTTTAAAATTACGACAAAAACAGACTTAGAACATTTCATACAGATTATAGAATCAAGGAAAGATATTTTTGAGGAAAAACAGGATGATAGACTTTGATAATTATGATGTTATTGTCGGATATGGAATCGGGCAAAATTATGAGCAGACAAAAGACCGATTAAAGGACAGGGTCAAAATTCATTATCTCGCGGATAAAAAATGGGAAAAATCAGATGTAAAAGAATATGATAATATACCAATTATACATTTGGATGAATTAAAACAATTAAAAAAAGCATTAATCATACTTTTTCCTGAATTTCCTTCAATCAGGGATGCAATTGTACGGGAAATCGGTCAGGGTATGGATGTGTGTTATGTGTATGATTTGTTTCCCAAAGAATACTCTGTTAGAGGACAGGACTTAATCAGATTATTGCCGCAAACAGAATATAGGGATAATGATAATAATTGTATTGTGTTTGATACGACAATTGCGCCTAATGTTACCATCCATTTTCAGGGCAAGGATAATTTTGTCAGGATAGGCAGAGAAGTAGCGATAAACAGATTGGAGCTTTACTGTGAGAATCAGGCAACATGTATTATAGAAGACTATGTTTCTGTGCAGAGTGCGCTATGCAATATATCACGTGCGATGCTGAAAATCGGGAAATATTGTATGCTGTCTGGCGAGATTAAATTTCGAACCCATGACGCACATCATATATTCGACAACCAGACTCATGAGAGGATCAATTATCCAAAGGATATTGTAATTGGGGACCAGGTCTGGATAGGTTATGGAGCAGAGCTTCTTGCAGGAACGCATATTGGTATTGGTTCGGTTGTGGGCGAAAGAGCGGTCACTTCGTCAAGTTTTGGAGATCATGTAATTATTGCCGGATGCCCGGCAAAGGTAATTAGGGAAAATATTTGTTGGAGCCGTGACTGCACGAGTTTTTTTGACCATAATCTATTGGAAGAGTGTTTTGACCAGACGGCATTGATGTTTTTGGAATCGTAGGTTTCTTTTGTGTAGATAAGGGGGAGGCTCTGATGAAGGTATATGTTTTGCAAAGCACAGGAAATATAAAGATGAAGAATGTGCCGGAGCCGGCACCAAAAGAGGGAGAGGTAATTGTAAGGGTAAGGGCCAGCGGCATATGCGGTTCGGATATTCCGCGTATATTCGAAAACGGTGCCCATAAGATGCCTTTGATCCCGGGACACGAATTTTCCGGGGAGGTAGTAGAGCTTGGGAAAAATGTGAGTGAAAGGTTTTTAGGCAAAAGGGTAGGTGTCTTTCCGTTGATTCCCTGCGGTGAATGTGTGGCATGCAAGGAACGGAAGTATGAAGTCTGCAGGAATTACAGTTATCTTGGCTCCAGGAGGGACGGCGGGTTTGCAGAATATGCGGCAGTCCCGGCGGCGAATCTGGTACAACTGCCGGAAACGATATCTTTCGAAGCAGCGGCGATGTTAGAGCCTATGGCGGTGGCAGTACATGCGATGCGAAGGGTATTGCCGTGCAGGAGGGACAGAATAGTGGTCTGCGGACTTGGCACGATAGGACTCTTGCTGGTTATGATTCTTAAAGAAGCAGGATTTAAAAATATATTTGCGATTGGAAATAAGAACTTTCAAAAGACAGCTTTTTCAAAAATGGGATTTTCGGAAGCTTCTTTTTTTGACAGCAGAAAATCTAGGGAAGGTGCTCCTGATGAAGGTAAAGAAAGGCTGAGATATTGGCTGATGGAGAGGACGGATGGCTTGGGCGCCGACGTTTTTTTTGAATGTGTGGGACGAAATGAGACGATATCAGATGCGATAGATCTGGCGGCTGTGTCGGGGAAAGTGTGCCTGGTGGGAAACCCATTTTCAGACATAGGGATTCCAAGGGATATTTACTGGAAGATACTAAGGAATCAGCTTACGGTTACCGGAACATGGAATTCTTCTTTTGCAGGAGCACCGGAAGATGACTGGCATTATGTGACAGAGCGGATTGCTGCTGGCAGATTGGTGCCGGAGGAACTGATCACACATAGATACTCAATGGAGGGGCTGGGAAAAGGTTTTCGGATTATGAGGGATAAAGGGGAAGATTATATAAAGATTATGGGAGTGTTTTGACTTCACGCTTCCTTTAAGAATTATCTTGATTTTTCTTCTCTTACAACCTATTATAAATGTATATAGTACCTTAAGGGAGCGAAAGAATCAGAGTAAAAGAGGTGAGTTTTATAGGACAGTATCTTAACCCGTCAAGTATTCAGTTTCAGGAGACTTTGAATTCGAAGATTTATGTAGATAAAAGTGAATTGATTGCTGTCACGAACGAAGCGCTGCACACGCAGCAAAAGTATATCTGTGTCAGCAGACCGCGGCGTTTTGGAAAGTCTATGGCGGCATATATGTTGGCGGCCTATTATGTCAGTTCGGAAAATACGGAAAATCTGTTTTCAGATTTAAAAATAGCGAAAGCAGATTCTTTTTATCGGCATTTGAATAAGTATGATGTATTAATGATAAACATGCAGGAATTTTTGAGTAAATCTGCTTCCGTGGAGGAGATGATCAAGCTTCTTAACAAGAGAGTGATAAAGGAAATGGACAGGAATTACCAGATTTCAGATATGGATAAAGAACATCTGGACTGGGCTATGCAGGATGTATATGACCATACGGAGAAGTCTTTTGTTATCTTGATTGACGAGTGGGATTATATTTTTCGGGAATATGATCATAATGAAAAAGCTCAAAGGAAATATTTGGATTTTTTGCGTTCATGGCTTAAAGATCGTCCTTATGTATGTCTGGCTTATATGACGGGAATCCTACCGATTAAAAAATATGGTACTCATTCGGCTTTGAATATGTTTAGTGAATATTCTATGACTGATTCCGGACAGATGGCTTCCTATTTTGGCTTTACTGAGGAAGAAGTAAAAGGGTTATGTCTGGAATATGGAATGGATTTTGAAGAGGCAAATGCCTGGTATAATGGATATGGCTTTACGGTTTCGTCCGCCGGTCGTTTGGAAAAGTTGTCTATATACAACCCTAAATCGGTTGTAGAAGCAATGCTACGGCACAATTACCGCAACTATTGGAATCAGACAGAGACTTATGAGGCGCTGAAGATATATATTCAGATGAATTATGATGGGCTTAAAGATACAGTGAGCCGGATGCTTGCCGGAGGACATGAGCCGGTTGATATCGGGCGCTTTTCTAATGATATGACAACTTTTTCCGGAAAGGATGATGTGTTGACATTATTGATTCATCTGGGATATCTCACGTACGACGAGAGGTCGCAAAAGACCTCTATTCCTAATAAAGAAGTTGGTCAGGAATATCTTAATGCGATTAAGGGTATTGGTTGGAATGAAGTCATACATTCTATTGAGCGGTCGTATAAACTGTTGGAGGCGATGTGGAATAAGGATGAAGAGACGGTGGCAAAAGGAATAGATAAAGCGCATCAGGAGGTTTCTATCCTTCAATACAATGATGAGAATGCTTTGAGCTATACGATTAGCATTGCATTTTATGCAGCAAGGGAATATTATCATATCGTACGCGAGTGCCCTGCCGGGAAAGGATTTGCAGATGTATGCTTGATTCCGCGGAAGGTGTTTGCGGAAAAACCAGCGGCTGTTATCGGTGCAGGATAGAAAGATACGATCATTAGCGATTCGATAGGCATATAAAAGTATATACGGAACGGCAATTCACTTAAACAGTGCGACCGTTCCGTTTTTATGTGGTGTAACAGTTTCATGTAATTATTAAATTATAATGTATTCAAATAATTCATCAGTACAGACGGAATATTGGCACATGATGCCTGTACAGTCACCGCACCGATATTCTGTGCTACCATAGGCATACCGTATACGACACAGGACTCTTTGTCTTGTCCGATCGTGTAAGCTCCGGCTTTGTGCATATCCAAAAGACCGTATGCTCCGTCCTGACCCATGCCTGTAAGGATGATTCCGACGGCGCCGGATTTGGCAGCCTGCGCCACGGACTGGAAGAGGACATCTACAGACGGACGATGTCCGCTTACCTTTTCGCCGGGATATATACGTACGGTGTAGTGGCCGCCGAGACGGACGACCTTCATCTGACAGTCACCGCCCGGAGCGATGAGGACAAGGCCTCTGCGGACTACATCGCCGTTGACTGCCTCTTTGACTTCCATCTTACACAGACGATTTAAGCGCTGTGCATACATATTGGTAAAGCCTTCCGGCATATGCTGAGTGATCACCATGCCAGGTATATCAGCAGGAAGCTGCTCTAATACCTGTAAGGTTGCTTCGGTTCCTCCGGTGGAAGCACCGAGAGCGATGATCAGGTCGTTAAGCTTTAGGCTCCGGTTCGTAAGCTTTGGTGCACCCATTGAAGATAATACCGGCTTACGGATAGCTACCGAAGGCGCTGACGCTGAAGGCTGCGGGGCGGTGTCTTTTTTGAGGGCCGCGCTTCCGCGGAATACTCTTGGGAGTTTCACTGTCGCATTCGAAGCAATGTTGATCTTGGAAGTCAGGTTTTGGATGAAGACCCGCGAACTATAGTTGCGGCTCATATCTGGTTTCTTTACAAAATCAACAGCACCATTGGAAAGAGCGTCGAATACAGTTACATTCAATGAAGATACCAAAATTACGGGAAGAAGATGCTTTGGAAGCAGCTCCTTCAAAAAGTCTATACCGTTTGTTTTTGGCATCTCAACATCAAGGGTGATGACATCTGGTTTTGTGACGGGAATCTTTCGCATTGCCTCGGCGGCATTCATGGCATAACCGACAATCTCGATGTTCTTGTCTGCCAGCGGAAGCTCTTTGGAAAGAAAATTCACAAATACAAGAGAATCATCTACAATTAAAACTTTTATTTTTTTGCTTACCATTTAATAAGTACCTTTCTTTCTGACACGGCTGGCCGGCTATTCCTTCCGGTAAGCTGATGGCATGAGATATTTATAAGGAGTTGTTGCCTTATTTAAACTCTCCGAGTGACCGATAAACAGATAACCGCCGGGTACAGTTGCATTAAAAAATCGCTGTACGAGAGCCTCTTTTGTCTGTTGGTCGAAATAGATCATTACGTTACGGCAAAAAATTACGTCAAATTTCAGTTTAAAACGAATGGGATCCATCAGATTGAATGTTCTGAAAATTACATTATTCTTAAGAACATCTGCTACCTGATAGACACCGGGTTCGTTGGTGCGCTTGAAATATTTTTGCTTCCATGCCGCAGGAATCGCACTTAAGGATTCCTCGTCATATATTCCGGAAGACGCCGCCTTTAGGGCATTCTGTGAGATATCAGTGGCAAGGACACGGGTATCCCAGTTGCCTGCCTTGGACCCGAAATATTCTTTCAAGATCATTGACAGCGTATAAGGCTCCTGCCCGGAGGAGCAGCCGGCGCTCCAGATGCTTAACACATGGTCGCGTTTTGTCCTCTCCAGATAAGGGAGGACTGTATCCCGGAAATAGTCGAAATGAGCAGACTCCCTTAAAAAGAAAGTATAGTTAGTAGTTAGTTTGTTGAGCATAAGCTCAATATCCTGCGGGCTTTTCTGTGACAGGATATGATCAATGTATTCGCTGAAGGTAGAGTACCCCATCGACAAAACAGTATTGGAAAGCCTTCCGATGATCAATTGCCGCTTTTGTGAAAGGTCAATACCATAGCGGCCTTTGATAAAAGTTATAAGCTTTCGAAAATCGTTTTCATTAAGTGATAACATGCTGTAGCTCCTTACTTTGTATGATTTAATTCCCTACTGGCTGATCAGTTCCTCGCAGTCAAGGAAGAGGATAACTGAGCCGTCTTCTCTTGAGATCATGGAAGAGGTCAGTTCCTGCTGATTCTGTGTCGGAATTGGAGCTACCCTGTCAAGATCAATATCCAATACCTGTGTTACAGAGTCAACGACAATACCTACAGAGATATCCTTGATCTCGAGAATGATGATGCAGGTAGCATCCGTATAATCCTGAGGCATCTTACCCATGCGTAGTCTGATGTCAATGATCGGGATCGTCTGACCGCGCAGATTAATGATTCCCTTAATATAATCCGGGACCATAGGCAGCGTGCAGATCATGTAGCTGGAAATAATCTCTATAACATAATCTGTGCTGACACCGAAAGTAATATTGTCAGACACAAAAGTAAGGAAACGCTGAATGTTCTTAGGGCTTTGTCCTTCTTCATTTTCAATAATATCAACAGTTGTTTCTGCCATGTTGTTACCTCCTCATCTATCTCTAAAATATTCCTCTTGCAGCTTCATATACATGTGCTATATCGAGGATAATACTAATGTTACCATCTCCGAGAATCGTACATCCGCTGATACCGGAATCTTTGATATGGAACTGCTGCAAATACGGCGGAAGAGGCTTCACAACAACCTGGTGTTCCCCGATCAGCTTATCAACAAACAGGCAATAGGATTTATCACTTGCGTCTACCCACATCAGGATACCATCGTCAATCTTCGTGCAGGCATCCGGGATATTGTAAAGCTCATGAGCGCGCACGATCGGGTAAAATGCATCCATGCAGCGAATCATCTCATGGCCGGCCGGATCTAAGACAATGTCTTCCTCCGTTGCTTTGAATGACTGTCTGATATTGGAGATCGGAACGGTAAAGATGGATTTGCCGACAGAGATTTCCATACCGTCTGCAATTGCCAGGGTAAGCGGAATCTTTAAGGTCGTACAGCTTCCTTTGCCCAATTCACTTGTAATAGTAACAACGCCGCCGATAGCTTCTACGTTCTTTTTTACAACGTCAAGCCCTACGCCACGTCCGGAATACTCAGTAACTTCAGTGTTAGTTGAGAAACCAGGCGTCATCAGAAGCATCAGGATCTCCTTCTGAGAATAATCGGATTCTGGTTTGGTCAGAATGCCATTGCGCGCTGCTTTTGCAAGAATCGCATCTGTATCCATGCCTCGGCCGTCGTCGGATACGGAGATAATAACTTCGCTTCCTGTATGGGTAGCAGAGAGGATAACCTCACCCTGCGGGTCTTTACCGGCAGCAATACGGTCTTCTACATTCTCCTCTATTCCGTGGTCGATGGCGTTGCGGACAATATGCATCAGCGGGTCGCCGATACCATCCACAATTGTCTTGTCCACTTCGGTATTCTCACCGATGATGGTAAGACGTACATCTCTGTTAAGGTTCTGTTTCATATCACGCACGATACGGTTCATCTTCTGGAAGACGCCGGATACCGATACCATCCGCAGTGACATAGCGATATCCTGAAGATCGTCTGTCAGCTTACGGAGCTGGCGCGCGGATTTATTAAAGTTGTCGAGGTTCAGTCCCTGGAGGTCCGGAGAGGAAGTAACCATTGATTCTGTGATAACAATCTCTCCTACAAGTGCCATCAAGGCGTCGAGCTTCGACAGGTTGACACTGATCAAGTCCTGTTTGACAGCGCCGTGAGAAGCAGCGTCTTTCTTTTTGGCGGGAGCAGCGTCTGATTTGCTCTTCGCGGGAGCAGAAACCGCCGGTGAAGCAGTATTCTTTTCTGCACTTACAGCTTTCTCTTCCGGTCCGTTCTCTTCCGGGGCAGGAGCTTCCTGATTCTCCATCATCTCATAGGAACGGATATTCTGAGCGTTGCCGACTACGGTAGCACCTTTTTCCAGCTCATCTTCTGTATGGAAACCGATGTAAAAGCCGTCTTCAATAATCTTTTCGGCGCTGTCCGGATTGCTGTCTATATCATCCGGATAATAAGTAAAGTTAAGCTCTCTTTCCTGAAGAGCATTCACGATCATAAATGCACGCAGATTCTCCATGCCGCATCCGTCTTCAAAATAAACGTGAATAAAATATGGGACATCACCTGCCGTAACAGGGAGGGCGGCTGCTTTCGCGCCGTCAGCAGGGGCTTCCGACTTGACGCTGTCTTTCGTGTCAGCAGCATCTTCAGATTCTCCTGAAATCTTTTTAAGCAGTCCGTTAATTTCCCCGACAAAACTGTCGATATTAGTTTCGAGCGGTTCGTTGTTCTCAACCTTTTCAATCTCTGAACGAAGTTTGTCCGTTGATTTGAACATGAGGTTAAAAAGTTCGCTCTTATGAGTCTGATCCAGAGAATCAATGCCGTTTTCGCGAATATAGAAGAAAAGATCCTCTATATGATGGGCAATCTCCATAAGACCGTTGAATTCGAGCATTGCAGAAGACCCTTTGATTGTGTGCATACTGCGGAAGATTTCGTTAACGTCATCCTCAGAAAAGTCCCCAATCTTTTCAGCGTTAATCAGGAGTTCGTCCAACCCGTCAAGCAGGGAATTGGTTTCAAAGAGATAAGTCTCTAACAAGCTTTCCATAGAAGCATCCATAGTGTTCGCACCACCTTATCTTATTAATAAATTTATCTTAAAATATTGCCAACAGAGAGTTAGATGTGTTACTCTAATGTCAACACATTTTATAAACATATATATCGACCCAAAATCGAAAAAATTAATAGAAAAATAGTAGTAGGTGAAAAAATGTCTAATATTTTGAGAGTCACGACTCCCATGGCGGGGAATTATGACAATATGTCGCAGCCGAGAGCTGATATGCAAAATCGCGAAGATCCGCGTATCCAGGGACCGGTCAATCCGAATAAAGTTGTCCGGGCGGATGCAAGGAGTGATTCGGCTGCTGAAGAGCAGAATGTAGGACTCAAATTCCAGTACCAGTCCAATTTCGAAGGGTTTATCTCCCAGATGAAATCGCAGGGCGTGATGACAGAGGAATTTGCTACGGTCTTTTTTGAACAGTTAAGCAATCAAGTAAAGGCTGGAATGAGTGAAGGGTCAGCGCAGGAGATCGCGCAGTTCCTTGAGATGATCCAGGTGGAACCGGAGAATATGCTTGCATTTTTAAAAGAACAAGGGGATGCTGCGATTCGTTTTCAGGGGGCTTTTTTCTCGCTTTTGCGCCAGGCCATGAATGATACGAAGAATGTGGAGCTCCGGGCAGGGATACTGGATTTCATGAAGCGCTATACGGATATGGCGGAAGGAAAGCATATATTGCGGGAGATTGAGCAGACCATAAAGGAATTAAAGAACGGGATGCTGCAGAGCGGACGGGAAAAGATGGAGGAGATGGAGCAGCAGCTTAAATTCGGAGGCAATGCCGGGCCGGGCAGCACACAGGAGAATGCTGCGCTTATCAAGGGTAAGATGCTGCCATATCTTAATAAATATATCGGCGGTACCCATGACAGGGGAAGTGTCCGTGAAGGGGCTGCGTTTCTGGCGGCTCTTACGGCGCGCTATGAGAACGGTGATGCGGCAAGAGTCCTGGAACGGTTTGAACAGTTGATGGAGTATTCTGCTATGCAGAAGTATTTTAAAGGCTTCGAGACTCAGAGTCTTCTGAAGGTTTTAGAGTCTGCTGATTTTGAGAAGACGATCGGAAAAAATAAGTGGATGAAGGGATTTGTCTCGATGATCCAAAACGGGATGCAGCAGGGGGCGAATCTGGAACAAAAGCAGGTATTCCGTAATATGATGACCTCGATCCTGCTCAATGAGAGTGTGTATATGCCGGTTTTACATATGATGCTGCCTATGCAAGTGAATGATAATCTGACATTTGCGGAGATGTGGGTGGATCCGGATGCCGGGAAAACCTCTGGCGGGAATGAAAAGGAGCGTATCATACAGGGGCTTGTGAAGTTTGACATTCAGGACGTAGGTTTTTTCGATCTTTTTTTTGTGTATCAGGACAAGAAGGTGAATATGCAGCTTAATTATCCTGACAGTCTGAAAGATAAGGAAAAGGAAATCCGGAACAAGGTTGCGGAGGCCCTGGCAGAAAACGGGCTTACGGGGCGGGAGCTGTTCTTTGGGAGCAGTAAAGATTCTATAGCAATTTCGGAAGCATTTCCGCAGATATTTGAAAGGAAGAATTCGATCAATGTCAAAATTTAACGATGTGCTGAATAAAAAAGCGGTTGCCCTGTCCTATGATGAGAACAAAAATGCGGCACCGATCATTGTGGCTTCGGGTATGGGTTATGTGGCGGAAAAGATGGTTGAGGTGGCAAGAGAGTCCGGAGTTCCGATCTATGAGGACAATTCTCTTGCTACGATGTTGACGCAGCTTAATCTGGGGGCGGAGATCCCGACGGAATTATACCAGGCGATCATAGATATCTATGTCTATTTCCTGAAGTATGTTCCGGGGAAAAAGAATGAAGAACAATCGGAAAAAGAAGCGGAGAGTGAAAGCGGCGAATCCGCAGAATACCCGGCAGAAGAAAATGAGGCGGAAACAAAAGAATCTCCTGCCCCATAACAGGGCAAGAGATACGAGTGCTAATCAAGAGAAGAGATCCATCTTCGATGAATCAGGTCCTGCCGAAATACATAGTTGCGTATCTGGGATTCGGCACGGGACGGAAGGTGTGTAAAACGGCATCCATACCCGATAAGCTCAGTATCCTTTATGGCAGAACCGATGATCTTGCGGAGATGACGATGCTCCTGTATGCGTAGGATCTCTACATGGAGAGTGATGGAAGGAAGGTCTGGATGGAAAAAATTGAAATCCACAGTGTCTCCTTCGCGAAACTGCTGATGGCTTGTAAAAAAGATTCCTCCTGCGCTGATGTTCCATATAGTAGCGGCGATATCAGATGACGTCTTGCCCTGTATCTTTGCAGTAAGAGTGACAGGTATATTGACGGATACTTTAATGTCGTTGCGCCGCTGCATTACAGAAAGCTGCTCGATGGCAGTACAGCGGGTGAAGAGAAGATCAGTGGTGGCGGTGCGCATAGATTTCTGGAATTCGGTGAGTTCGCAGGAATATGTAACCAGTCCTTTTGAGGAATCAAAAAAAGTAACGTGGGCTTCTGTGAGCAATACATTGGTATTAAATTTGTTTACAGTAAGGATGGCTGAGTCTTCTTCGATATGGGATACAGCGGCATCACACAGATAAACATCGTCTGTTGTATAGATGGCTGCTTGTTTACATTCTGTCAGAAACATGGTCATTGCCCCTTTCAAATATATGTGATATTCTAATATCATACCGTGTAAATTTAGAAAATACAAGAATATTTAACTAGAAATATTAATAAATTCAAAAAATATAGAATGTGGAGGTTAAGAGTATGGACATAAGTCAGTTATATCAGCTCCTGGGAATGTATTCCGGGGTTGGAAACAGTTATGGGCTGTATGGGAACTACGGAAATTACAATAATTACGGGAATTATAATAATTATGGACAGAATACCTTCAGCCAGGTGTTGAAAAACACGGCGGTCAGCACTGCCGGAGGCATCTCCACTCCGATGGATGATATTTTTGAGGAGGCGTCGAGAGAGACGGGAGTAGACATCCGTTTGCTGAAAGCCGTGGGGAAGGCGGAGTCGAATTTCCGGGCATCTGCTACGTCCCGTTGCGGCGCGATGGGCGTTATGCAGCTCATGCCGGGGACGGCGAAAAGTCTTGGAGTAACAGACGCATACGATGCAAGGCAGAACATCATGGCGGGTTCGAAGTATTTGGCAAAGCTGCTTGACAAGTATGATGGGGATACAAAGCTGGCGCTTGCCGCTTATAATGCCGGAAGCGGCAATGTTGCCAAATATGGGGGCATTCCTCCGTTTAAAGAAACGCAGAACTATGTCAAGCGCGTGCTTGAGTATGCCGGAGAGGATTTTAACACCAATCAAACGGTACAGATATCTGCGCCGGAAAGCACTCAGGAACAGGCGGGAACGGCTGGGCTGGCTTACAATTCGGAGTACGGAGATGTATATAAGATGATGGTGCAGATGATGCAGCTTCAGATGCAGCAAAAATTGCAGAGTATTCTCGATTTTGGAGAGAATGACAGCGGAAATGAAAGCAGTTTTTTGTAGAAGATTTAACGATTTAAATTGATGTAGAAAAATGATAAAAAATGTGTGAAAATATATGGAAGAAGTGTGCTTAAGGTTGACAGATAAAAAAAGAAGTAGTACACTTTATTAGTGTATTTTTCGCTTTCTATGGGCATTTGAAGTGTTTTTTAAACAGCATTTAATAGGTAGAAATTAAGATAAGGAATGGTGAAAGATGAATCATATTTTTGGAAATGGTATTCTTGTTTCAGAAAAGTCGCTTGATTTTTTATGGAAAAAACAGTCAGTCACGGCGGGGAATCTTACGAATGTTGATACACCTGGATATAAGGCGAAGTATGTAACATTTGAAGATATGTACCGTGCGAAGCTTAAAGGAGCATCGGGGGATAAGGAACGCATTAGACAGGCGGCTGACTCTGCGGTGTGGCTTGTGGAAGAGTCGGATACGGAGACGGCCCGTATGGATGGCAATAATGTGGTTGCAGATGCAGAGATGACGGAACTTACCAGAGCGGCTCTGCAATATCAGTATGCGATTCAGTCTGTAAACGGAGAGATATCGAGGTTATCTTCGGCGATTAAAGGATAATAACATATTTTAAGGAGGAGAGAAAATATGGCGACAGAATTCATTACACCGATTCAACCGTTAAAGTTTGGAGTCGGTGGGATTACAGCGGATAAGAGTTCGATCATAGAGGAAGGAACGGCCCTGTTTAAGGACGTTTTTTCGGATGCTATCCAGAACGTGAAGGATACCCAGAAGAACCTGGAAGACAAACAGTACCTTTTGGCGACGGGTCAGATTGATGATGCACATACGGTTCCGATAGCGGCGGCAGAGGCACAGTTATCAGTGGATCTGCTCGTACAGCTCCGCAATAAGGCGGTAGAGGCGTATAACGAGCTGATGCGTATCTCTTTGTAATATTAATAGATTATAGATGGGACAGACTGACCAATGAAAGAAAAGCTGAATACAGTAAAAGAATATCTTATGAACCTGAGCAGGAAGACGAAGATAATAGCCATCGCTGTACTTGCGGCTATCGTTGCCGGGGCCATTGTGATTGCATTGGTGCTGAATCACAAGGATTATGTGACGCTGTTTACGAATGTGACGGAGGAAGAGACAACGCAGATTCTTGCAAAGCTGCAGGAGATGAATGTCGAGTATACTTCCGACGGTTCAGGGAATATAAAAGTTCCGGTGGATGTGGCGGATACGACCCGCGCACAGCTTGCACAGGAAGGTTATCCAAAGAGTGGATTTACATATGACGTTTTTACAGATAATGCTGGTGGTATGACCACTGACATGGAAAAACAGACTTACAAGTTATATGAGCTGCAGAACCGTATCGGGGCGACCGTACGGCTTTTTGACGGTGTGAAGGACGCGAAAGTGACGATTGCTCTCGGAGAGGAGAGTAAATATGTGCTGACAGACGCGGAGGAAGCTACCAATGGACCCAGTGCATCGGTAGTCGTCATGATGGAGAATAACGGTTCGCCGACTTCCAAGCAGGCAGTAGGAATCCAGAGGCTGGTGGCGCAAAGCGTTCCGAACATGAAGCTTGAGAACGTGACAGTCCTGGATGGAAACGGAATCATCGTTTCGGATTCCATGAGTGACGGCGCATCATCCGGAGAGGAGAGTCAGGCGCTTGCAAAGCTGATAGAGACGCAGCTTGCGCAGAAGGTGGTTCACGTGCTTGAACCATTCTATGGAGAGGATAATATCAGAGTCTCGGCAAAAGGCTCGGTAAATATGGAAAAGATCATCCGGGAGTCTACGACATATACGACGCCGGAAAAGATTGATGAAGAAGATAAGACGGGAATTCTTTCGAAAGACACAGGGGCAAGAGAAAGCGGCGGAGATACGGCCGGAGCCAATGGAGTCGTAGGGACGGAGACGAATTCGGATGTTTCCCAGTATACGGCGAATGCCAACCAGAATGGAAATGGTTATACGAGTGAAAGCTGGACGAGAGATTATCTTGTGAATCAGATTAAAGAGCAGGGTGAGATCGATACGGGAGTCCTTGAGGACGTAACGGTGTCTGTTGCCATTAACGGCAGGACGCTTGGCGATCTTACTACGAATAAGCTGATGGAGCTTGTGGGTAATGCAGTGGGTATTGCTCCTGAGGACAGGATTGATAAGATCGCGATTGCTAACGCACCGTTCTATGAGGATACCGGAGCGGAGAAGAGAAGCACGATGGAAGTGATAACAGAGGCGATTAAAGATAATCTGCTCTTTGTGATCATTGGTGTGATCGTATTACTGCTTCTGTTAACTGGACTGTTTATTATGCTGAGAAAGCGTAAGAAGAAACAGGAAGCGGCAGAAGACGAGATCCTCGAGGAGATCCCGGCAGAGGAGCTTTTAGAAGACGAAGAGACGGGAGAGGGAGAAGAACAAGAACCGCTGCCGTCACCGGAGCTTTTGAATGTGCAGAACGAGAGGAGCCAGGAGCTGCGTGAGAGAATAAGAGCATTTGCGGATGAGAATCCGGAGCTTTCGGCTCAGATGCTTAAGAACTGGCTGCGCGGAGGTGATGAGGATGGCAACTGATACAAACGTAAATCTGATGCCGGAACAGAAAGCGGCGGCAGTAGTAATTGCACTTGGGACTGACAAGGCTTCAAAATTGTATCAATATCTGGGCAACGATGATGCGGAAAAACTGACTCTTGAGGTGGCAAAGCTTGGCCACCTTGAGGCAGAGCAGACGGAACAGGTTCTTGATGAGTTTTATAAGACGTGTCTGACGCAGAAGGTCGTGACAGACGGCGGCTTGGAGTATGCCCGGGCAGTTCTTGAGAAGGCATATGGGGAGAGTACGGCGACAGAACTTCTGCAGAAAGTGTCGAAGTACCTCAAAAACCGTTCTTTCGATTTTATCGAAAAAGCGGATGTGAAGAATCTGTTTTCAATCCTGCAGCACGAGAGGGCACAGACGATTGCATTGGTGCTTTCTTATGTGGAGTCGGATAAAGCGGCCTCTGTTATTGCGGAATTGCCGGAGATGAAGCGGATTCAGGTTGTAAAGAGCATTGCTATGATGGACAGTGCGTCTCCGGATGCGATCAAGATTGTAGAGCAGCAGCTCCGGAGCAGATTTGATAATATCCTTACTACCGACTTTACAAGTATCGGCGGTATTGATTACATTGCGGATGTCATGAACCATATGGACAGAAGCAACGAGAAGTTCATCTTCGACGAGATGAGCAAGGACGATCCGGAACTTGCGGATACGATCAGAAAGAAGATGTTCGTGTTCGAGGATATCCTTACGATGGACAACAGATCTATCCAGCGTTTCATCAGAGATTGCGATATGAAGGATGTTGTGTACTCATTGAAAGGTGCAGGCGAAGAGATACTGGCTGCATTCTATTCCAACATGTCCAGCCGTATGGCAGAGCAGGTCAGATCAGATCTGGAAGTTACAGTCAATGTAAAGCTGCGTGACGTGGAAGAGGCGCAGTCACGTATTGTTGGCGTTATCAGGAAGCTTGAGGAAGAGGGCGAACTGGTAATTAACAAGGGTGGAAAGGACGAGATCATTGTATAGAGTGGTGAAAACATCGCAGGCGCCCGATGAGATTCAGAGTTCTTTTGAATATCCGTTGCTCGATGTTGCGAAAGAGATTGAAAATATCCTGAAGCCGGAAGGGACAGCGGACGCAGCGGATGCTGCGGAAACTGCGCCGGAGGAGACAGAGGAAGACCGGTTGGCGGCGGAGTACCAGCGCAAGCTGGATGAGATGATGCAGCGGGCAGAAAAGGTGCTTGATGATGCAAGGAGTGTTGCAGAGCAGATTAAGCAGGATGCATATGACGAAGGCTTTGCCGCGGGGCAGAAAGCGGGGTATGATAAGGGCTTTCGGGAAGGCGAATCCCGTGGACTTGTTGATTATCAGAAAAAGATGGCTGAGCTTGAAGATATGTTTGCGGCAAGCATTGTGGATGTGGAGCATGTAAAGGAAAAGACGCTTGAGAAGTACATGGATGATCTTAAAGAGATTTCATTGTCGATTGGAGAAAAGATTGTTCGTACCAGTCTGCGCTCTAATGTCAGAGTCATCGAGCGGATGATTCTTGCGGCTACAGAGAAACTGAAAAAAAGTGCATGGGCGAAGATATACATTGGTGCGACGCAGGAGATGGGAAAGGATATCAATGCCGATCCGAGATTTTTACAGGAGCTTAGCAATATCTCTGATTCCGTGAAGATTATTATTATGGAAGACGTAGAGACTGGCACATGTATTGTCGAACGGCCGGATGAGATCATTGATATGAGTGTGGGTACTCAGCTTGAGAACATCCGTGAGATTATGAATAATGCAAGGTTATAAAGGAGTTAAAAAAGTATGCTTAAGGAACTGCCGGGAAGGATTCTAAATGCAGAGACAGTCAGTTATATCGGGAAGATAGAAAATATTACCGGGATGTCGATGCAGGCATCCGGCAGTAATACAAGTATCGGAGACATCGTCCTGATCTATAACGAGAAGCAGAAAAGAGAGATTCCGGCAGAAGTTGTAGGATTTCGGGATGACAAGGTACAATTGATGGCATACGAGAATATTAATGGTATTGGGTCGGACAGTTATGTGCGCAATACGAGAAAGAGACTCAAAATCCCGGTGGGTGAGTTTTTGCGGGGAAGGATCATAGATGCGTTAGGACACCCTATTGATAATAAAGGAGGGTTTGAGTCGGGCAGATATTACTATGTAGAGAGCCCGAGTATCAATCCGCTTGACAGACCTCCCATCCGGGAAACATTGGAATTTGGCGTGAAAGCCATTGACGGGCTGAATACCATCGGCAAGGGTCAGCGTATCGGTATATTTGCCGGAAGCGGCGTGGGTAAGAGTACTTTGATGGGTATGATCGCCCGGAATGTAAAGGCGGATATTAATGTAATCGCTCTTGTAGGAGAGCGTGGCCGTGAGGTTCTTGAATTCGTGGAACGGGATCTGGGACCGGAAGGCATGAAGCGCTCGGTGCTTGTGGTGGCCACATCCGATCAGCCGGCGATGCTCAGGATGAAGTGTCCGATGGTAGCGACTACAATTGCGGAGTATTTTAAAGACCAGGGGAAAGATGTTCTTCTGATGATGGATTCCCTTACACGTTTTGCAATGGCGCAGAGAGAGATAGGACTGGCAACCGGAGAGCCGCCGATTGCCAGAGGATATACCCCTTCTATCTACGCGGAATTTCCGAAGCTTCTGGAGAGAAGCGGGAATTTTGACAGTGGTTCTATTACGGGAGTTTACACCGTATTAGTAGAAGGAGACGATACGAATGAACCGATTGCAGATACCGTTCGCGGTATATTGGATGGTCATATTGTATTAAGCAGAAAGCTTGCAAACGCTAATCATTATCCGGCGATAGATATCAATGCCAGTATTTCCCGTCTGATGTCGTCGATTGCGACACCGGAGCATAAAAAACTGGCGGGGAGACTTCGGGACCTGTACAGTTTGTATGTGCAGAACGAAGATTTGATATCGATCGGAGCTTATAAATCGGGGACGAATAAGGAGTTGGATTATGCGATTTCAAAGATCGATTCCATCAACCGCTTTTTGATGCAAAATGTGGAAGAACCGTTTACGGTAGAGCAGACGGTGAATATTTTGCAGGAAATGTTTGCTAAATGATTATATTGGGGGACATTACAGTGAAGAAGTTCGCATTTGCGCTTGATAAGGTACTTGAGTTTAAGCGTCAGTATGAAAACGGTATCCGAAATGAACATGCAGCAATCATGCATGAGATTAAAATCCAGGAAGAAGCCTTTCGGGAGTTGAGTGACAAGGATGTAGAGATCAGACTGCAGATGAAGCAGGAGCAGGAGATCGGGTGTCAGATACTCAGGATACATACTTATGAAAACTATTTGGAGTACTTAAAAGGTGAGATGTTCAGGGTGACTCAAAGGATCAAGGCTCTTAAAGTCAAAGAAGAGAAAAAGCGTAAAGAGCTGATCGCAGCAAAGACAGATACCACTTCGTTAGATAAGCTGAAGGAGAAAAAACTGGAAGAATATAATAAAGAAGTTCAGAAAGAACAAGAGCAGCTCGTGGAGGAATTTGTAAATCATGGGCTGATTATCGCGCGGTAGTAATTTCTGGTTTGCAGATTACTATAAAATGTTATATAATAGAGGAAGCAGATTAACAATTTGCTTTTTCAAAAAGAAAGGAGGTAAAAGACATGGTCAGTAACAGTATTATGGACATTGTGAAGACTGGAAGTTCCAAGAGTTCACAGGCCCAGAAGAACAAAAAGTCCGCGAATGACAAGACGGACTTTGGTCAGGCGCTGACAGACGCAGCGGGAGCGGCGAATTCTGCCAATGCCCAGGCGGAAAGACAGACCTATGACCAGAAAGATGATTCTGTCGCGGAGAAGGGGACAGAGAATGTTCAGGCAGCAGATGCCAATCCGAACAAGCAGACGATGCTGAATGTTGAAGGCACCGAAGGCACGGATGCATTGTCAAGTCTTATGCAGATGGGCGCAGAAAATGTTCAGACAGCAGAGGATGCAAGTGCATTATGGGGACAGAACATGGCAGAAGCGGTGATGGAGACGGGAGCTATGACAGAGGCAGACGCACTCCAGACAGGAGATTTGCTTCAGACGGCTGCAAAGCCGGTGAAAGACTTGCCGCAGGATGCTTTTGCAGAAAGCAGTGTCTCTATGAATCCGGAGGAGCTGGCAGCGAATGCCCCGATGATGAAGAAAATGTCAGAAGCGGGAGAACAGCAGACGAATGCAGGCGCAGATGAGAAAGCCGGTCTGTTAAAAGCAGCCGAAGAAGAGACTAACGTGGTTGATGTCAACGCGGAAGCGGCGGCAGATAAGGCCGAGATGTCCTTTATGCGGCTTCAGGGCAACAGTGACAGCGGGGTGATCGAGGCGAAAGTAGAAGTTGCAGAGACTGGAGAGATCAAGCCGGAATACGCGAACATGCTTAAGGATATGATCGCGAAGCAGATCAGCAGCGGAAGACAGGAGTTTGAGCTTAGCCTTACACCGAAGAATCTGGGAGCGCTTTTAGTCAAAGTGGCATATGAGGCCGGTGAGACGACGGTATCTATCATCTGTTCCAATGCGAAGGCAATGCAGGCAATGTCCAGCAAAGCAGGTGAACTTGGCAGGATGCTTGAGGGCACGCTGGGAGAAAAGATGGATGTTGTTGTGGAAGACAAGAGCGGTCAGGAGTCACATTTCTATGAAGAGGGACGTAATGACAGCGGAGCGCAGGCACAGAAGGAAGAGCAGGAGCGCAGACATGAGGAAAGCCGCAGAAGAATGGAGCAGGAAGCCGGCTCTAAAGATTTCTTGCAGCAGCTTAGATTAGGTCTTGCATAATTTAAGAAAAAGTATAATAATATGACGGTGGGAAAGGAGAGAACATATGCCGGTAAATGGAGTTAATACATTTGCTGCACAGAATACTGCGTCAGCGAATGGATATACGAGAACAGACGAAACAAAGGGTACCGGGGGGCTCAAATATCAAAGATATGATGTGGCAGCAACTTCAGAAGATATGACGATGACAGATTTTTATAAGCTTATGGCTGCACAGATGCAATATCAGGACCCGGATAATCCGATGGACACATCTGAGCTTATGGCAACGATGGTACAGTCCAAGATGATCACAGCGTTAGCGCAGATGACAAGTACCAACATGATCACTTATGCTACGTCTATGCTTGGCAAAGATGTTACGCTGGCAGAGGTGGATGCACTTGGCCGCGGAACCGGAGAGTATACCAAGGCTACGATCACAGGGGTTTCACTGGCGGGAGAATCTCCGACAATTTATGTAGGAGATAAAGCTTATTCTATGTCACAGATCATGTCTGTCGGTGATGTCAAGCTGAAAGACGAAGTAGAAGATGACAAAACAGAAGGCGGAGACACAGACAGCGGAGACGGCGGTACAACTGGCAGCGAAACAGTGTAGACGAACATGAAGTTATTTTAAACGCGTAAGCAGAAAGGCGGTGGAAAAGCGATGGGTGTTTCAAAGCTTTCGAATCTCTCTAACATATCAGAATTAAAGCTTTCTCATCAGCTAAATGTACCGGAAAAAACTGGTTCTGCGAGTTTCGCGGAGTCTTTGCAGACGGAATACCAGAAAAGCGGAGTACATTTTTCAAAACATGCCGCACAGCGTATGCAGTCCCGCGGTATGGAGATGACACCGGGGCTTCTCAGTGATCTGAATCAGGCGGTTCAGCGGGCAAGGGACAAAGGCTCAAAGGACGCAGTCCTGATTGGTGACAGCAGTGCTTTTATCGTAAATATACCGAATAATACGATTGTTACGATGATGACTGACAGAGAGATGAAAGAAAATATATTTACCAATATTGACAGTGCCGTTTTATTCTAGCCGGACCACATGTGGAGGCAGGATACCTAGTCCGAATGACAGGTGTCGTGACGGTACAAAAGCTTATAACAGAAAGGAAGTATAAACATATGGTCAAATCAATGAATGCTGCAATTGCAGGCCTTAAAGCGCATCAGACAAGATTGGATGTAATTGGAAATAATATTGCGAACGTTAATACATGGGGGTATAAGTCAAGATCAACGAATATGCAGGATTCCGTGTATACAAACTTGATGAACGGTCAGGCCGGTGAGGCGAGGACAGGAAGCCTTGGAGGTATCAACGTATCTCAGCTTGGTTATGGTTCTGTAGTAAGTTCGGTCAGCACGAACTTTGGTACATCAAACGGCCAGTATACAGGAAATGAGTTAGACTGTATGGTTGACGGACCGGGATTCTTTATCGTGGGTGTATACCGGGATCAGGCGATCGAAGCGGATCCGGACACTGGTGAAGTGAATCTTGCAAGAGAAGGTTTGTTCCTTTCACGAGTAGGAATTCTCAGTCCAGATGCCAATGGTTTCCTTGTAGATGACAGTGGTAACTATGTGTACGGTTATGCACCGAGCGGTGAGGTGGATGAGAATGGAAAAGAGCTTATGAACCTCGGCCAGATGAAGCCGATAAGGATTCCCTATGTGACAGATGAGAACGGCGTGCCGGTTGAGCCGAACGAGTTGTATGCGATTTCAACATGGCGTATCGGAACGGATGGTACGGTTGTAGGTACCGATAAGGATGGCGTACCGCATACGATCGGGCAGATTGCAGTTGCATCTGTTGAAAACCCCAATGGTCTGAATCAGAAATCAGGTTATTATTATGAAATCGGAAACAACACCGGAAGAGTTATCGGTATGCGCCCGACAGATGCAACGGGAATGATCCGCAGCGGGTTCCTTGAGATGTCCAATACAGATCTTGCTCTGGACTTTGCAACGATGATCACGACGGAGCGTGGATACCAGGCGAATACCAAGATCATTACAGTAACGGACGAAATACTTGAACAACTTGTAAATATGAAGCGTTAATGCAAGATACATAAGCAATTGAAGAAGGCAGGATGAGGCGTCTGCTTACATGGCAGATGCCTCAAGACAGGAGGTTTCGGTTTGATTATATTAACAAAACTGAATGGCGAATGCGTTGCAGTAAACAACAGACAGATTGAATATATAGAGCAGATACCTGAGTCGAAGATTACGATGATGAACGGAAGGTATCATATCGTCAGAGAAAGCCCGCAGGAGATTATTGAAAAGGTTACTCAGTTTAATCAGGAAATTGTAAGCGGGATAAAGGTGGAGGTGTAATTACAGTATGGATCCGACAACAATTATAGGAATAGTCGCCGGTTTTGGATTTATCTTATTCGGAATCATGTCAGGTGGAGAACTTATGAACTTTTGGGATCCGGGAAGCGTTCTTATCGTAATAGGCGGTACATTTAGTGCCGTTATTGCCAGTTTCCCCCTTGACAAGCTGAAAAAGATGGGAAAACATATGACGAAGCTGATCTCGGGTAAGAAATTTCAGCCGGAACCGGTTATTGAGACGATCATCGAGTTTGCGCAGATGGCAAGAAAGGATGGACTTCTTGTTCTGGAAGAAAAGGCGAATGAACTGGAAGACCCGTTTTTTAAAAAAGGAATTCTTCTGGTTGTAGACGCTATGGAAGCGGAAAAAGTCCGGGAGATCCTGGAGAATGAAGTCAGCAGTATGATCGAGCGTCATGACGGTGAAGTTGCTATCTATGATAAGGCTTCCAGTTATGCACCTGCATTTGGTATGATCGGTACGCTGGTCGGATTGGTTAATATGTTGAAGTCTATGGACTTGTCATCAGGTTCTTCCAGTAACCTGGGTGTCAGCATGGCAACGGCGCTGGTTACGACCTTTTACGGATGTATCTTAGCTAACCTGCTTTTTGGACCAATTGCGAAGAAACTGCGTATCCGTAACGATGAAGAGGTAATATACAAACAGGTAATTATAGAAGGCGTTGTCGGAATCCAGGCCGGAGATAATCCGAAGGTGTTGAAAGAGAAGCTGGTATCTCTGCTTCATCAAACGAATCAGCAGAAGATTCTGAATGGAGAAGAGGGCGGCGGAAAATCCAAGAAGTCTAAGAAATAGTAAACAGTTGGAGTGAGTATAAATGAAGAAGAGAAATAAGGCACCAGAGGAAGGCGCTTCCTGGATGGATACATACGGTGATATGGTTACGCTGCTTTTGTGTTTTTTCGTATTATTATATTCTATATCGTCTGTAGACCAGGTAAAGTGGGAAAATCTTGTTAAAAGCTTGAATCCGGATGCAGCTAAAGAAGTATCTCAACTTGTCACGACAGAGACTCAGCCGGGAGATGATGATGTACCGGGAACTACGGATCTCCCGAAGGACACTAATCGAGATGCGATTTATGAGGACGATCTGAATGACCCGCAGGAGAACACCGGAAGAAGTCCGGAAGAACAGGAAGCATTGGATGAACAGTTTGAATCTCTCTATGAACAGCTTCAGGATCTGAAAGAACTTGCTGAAGATGCTACAGAAGTTGAAATTGCTAAAGGAGATGGGTATACATTTATTACATTTCGTGATAAAGTATTCTTTGACGGCGACGATTGGGTGATGAGGGAGGATGGCAAAAAAATGATAGACCGTTTCGCGGAGATAATTAAGCCAAGTGCGAAGGCAATTGAGCAGATCCAGATTATCGGCCATACGTCCCAGGGAAGTCCGGATAAGAAGAATAATATCAACACGGACCGTGAGTTGTCGGCAATGCGGAGCGCGGTTGTAACGGCTTATCTGCAGAAAAAGAAAGTAATTGCCGGCGACAGGCTATATAGCTCGGCATTTGGGCAGCACCGTCCGATTGCGTCGTTTGATACCCCCGAGGATCGGGCAAAAAACCGTAGAGTAGAGCTTCTGATTACCAAGACCGGTAATATAGAGAATCAGCTTGACAGATATTATAAACAGGTATACGGCGATACTGCTACTACTGAATAGAAGGAAATGTGAATCATTATGTCAGATGTATTATCACAAAGCCAGATAGACATGCTGTTGAATTCCATGAGGGAAGGTAATTCAGGAGCTGCCAAACAGGAAGAAAAAAAAGAAAAAGAATATAAGAAATATGATTTTTACAGTCCTAAAAAGTTCACAAGGGAAAGACTGAAGATCCTTAAGGGCATTCATGACAATTACTGTAGGATTATCGTATCACAGCTCAATGGAGTTTTGCGCATGAACTGTGAGATTGAGGTAATCTCCGTGGAAGAGCAGCGTTATCATGAGTTTGGTAATTCTCTGGGAGAGAATGATGTCATGGTAATCTTGTATATGAAACTTCCGGATGATTCAAAGAATCCGCCGATTGTGTTCCATATCAGCCAGCTTCTTGTGACGAATATGATCGACAGGATGCTGGGGGGCGAAGGAGACAGCTCGGAGCTGCCGGTGGAATATACTTATACAGATATAGAGTTGGCGCTTTATGAGCGTTTGCTTGGATATTTCCTTGGGGCGATCAAGGATTCGTGGAAGAATTATATTAATTTGTCGGTAGAAAGACGCAGGCTTGAACAGTCTCCAAGCATGTTCCAGGAGATTGGGATGGATGAGACGATAGTGATTATCATGCTGGAGATGAAGATTCCGAATGCAAGCGGGTATATCAGTATCTGTATCCCGGGCAATCTTCTGTCGAATATATTCTCAATTATGGATAAGAGGCGTAATGTTGAAAACGCTTATGATAATGGCATTGAAAATGGCAGAGAGATCATTATGGAGAAGCTCAAGGCTTCTGCGCTTGACATGAGAGTTCAGCTTGGCACGGCGAAACTCAACTTCCGTGATGTCTATGGACTTAAAGTGGATGATGTTATTGACCTGAACAAGAGCAAGAATTCTGATGTGAAGGTATATGTTGCAGGTCAGCCGTGGTTTGACGCGAAGCTTGGCGTACATAAAAACAGCGTTGCCGTAAAGCTGGATGAAAGAATCGAAAAAGAAGAGCTTGAGCCGGGTGAAGCCGAGGGACAGCTCGCAGAAGAAGTAACGGCTGAGTAAGTACCAGTGGATAACCACTGTTACAATATATTAAGAAAAACAAGGAGAGAGGTGCTGAAATGGCTAAAATAATGGTAGTTGATGACGCGGCATTTATGCGGATGATGGTTAAGAATGCGCTTGCGCAGGGTGGATATACGGATGTGATCGAGGCTACGGACGGTCAGGACGCTGTAAAGATATATGGCGAACAAAATCCGGATTTAGTTTTGATGGATATCACAATGCCAAATATGGATGGATTAGAAGCGCTTAAGAAGATTAAGGAGATAGACAGCAATTCACAGGTCGTAATGTGTTCTGCAATGGGGCAGGAAAGTATGGTTATCGAGGCAATTAAGTCTGGCGCTAAGGATTTTATCGTGAAACCGTTCAAACCGGAGAGAATTCTTAAGACAGTAACCGGCCTCTTAGAAAAGTAGGAGGAAAAAGCATGGCTTTTTTAAGTTCATTGGATATTAGTGCGTCAGGTATGACAGCACAACGTCTGCGGCTTGATGTCGCGGCGCAGAATATTTCTAATATTGAGACGACAAGAACAGAAGAAGGCGAGACATACCGCAGGAAAGTGGTAAGATTTCAGGCCCAAGAAGAATCTTTCGGTTCTGTGCTACGTCGTACCAGAAACGCAGGGCGCTCCGGGGAGCGCAACGGCGGAGTAATTGTGACAGAGATTGCCGAGGACCAGACAGATTTGAAGATGGTGTTTAACCCAGAACATCCTGATGCAGATGAAAATGGTTATGTAGCAATGCCCAATGTGGATTTGATTAAGGAAACTACGGACAGTATGGCGGCAACCCATTCTTATAATGCGAATATTACTGCGTTTAATGCAATTAAGCTTATGGCTCAAAAGGCCCTTGAAATAGGTCAGTAACAGCGTGAAGGGACCGGATGATGCCGGAAAGAGGGATAAGAAATATGGATACTTACAATTTAAGTAATATGGAAATTGACGCCGTTGGCGAAATCCTTAATATAAGTCTTGGAGCCTCTGCAACTGCTGTTTCGACCATGCTGGATACCAGGGTTGACATCACAACTCCGGTTGTTAAGGTAAAGCATAAAGATGAATTTGAATTTGCAAGTATTGAACCGGCAGTAGGGGTGCAGATTGGTTATGTGGAAGGGCTTGACGGAAGTAATATCATGTTGCTCAAGCGCATTGATGTGAAAGTGATTGTTGAGCTTTTGATGGGAATGGAAATTCCCGACGATCAGTTTGAACTGGATGAGATGAATATCAGTGCGATCTGCGAGGTAATGAACCAGATGATGGGAGCTTCTGCGACCGCTCTATCTGAGCTTCTCTCCAGAAGAGTTGATATTTCCACGCCCGTTTCGTTTGAGGTGGAGAGTCCGGAGCAGTTTAAAGAAAAGTATTTTGCAGATAACGACCAAATGGTAGTTATCAGATTTAACTTGATGATTGCTGATAAAATGGAAAGCGAATTCTTAAACCTGATGCCGATCAGTTTGGCGAAGGATCTTGTATCAGGGTTCTTCCCGGATGGGCTTGCAGGTGAGGAGAGTGCGCCAGCGCCGGCATCCACACCGGCTGCGCAACCGCAACCGGCTGCAGCATCAGATGGCGGAGAAAACAGGACGATGTCTCAGGAGGAGATTGAGCGGATGCTTCAGGGAGGAGAGGGAGATACTGCAAGTACACCTGCACCAGCGCCTGCACCGACACCTGCGCCGGCTGCGTCAGGAAGTGACGGCGGCGTGATGTCTCAAGAGGCAATTGAACAGATGCTTCGCGGCGGAATACCAGGAGGCGACGCACCGGCAGCACCGACAGCGCAGCAAGAACAGCCGCAGATGTCAGCGCAGCAGCCGGCTATGCAGCCGCAAGCGCCAGCGTCTACACCACCGCAGATGCCGCAGGCTCCGGTATACGTACAGCCGCAGATGGATCCGGCAATCATGAATAATATGATGCAGATGATGGATATGATGCGTCAGTCCTTAGAGCAGCAGCAACAGCAGATTCAGCAGCTCAGGGATGCTGCGTCAGCGCCCAAAAAGCTCAAGGTGCATACTGCTCCGCAGCCGAATCTGAGTGCGGGGGATGCTCCGGATGGAATACTGGATGAAAACCTGGATATGATGATGGATGTTCCTATGGAGCTCTCTGTAGAGATTGGAAGGACTACGAAGGTAGTCAGGGATATTCTGGAGTTAAATAAGGGTTCGCTGGTAGTATTGGATAAACTTGCCGGGGAGCAGGTTGATCTGTATGTAAACGGACAGTGCATTGCGAAAGGTGATGTCGTTGTCGTAGATGATAATTTTGGAATTCGGATTTCGGAGATTGTATAGAGGGAAGATTAGCTAAGAAGGGGAGAAGACTTTATGCTGCAGAGTATATTAACAGCGATAGGTACGCTGCTGATTGTTGTCGCAATCTTATTTCTGACTTATATATGTACAAAATATATAGGAACCAAAATGAGTGTTGGAAGATATGCAGGAGGCAGTTCCCGCTATATCAGTGTTATGGATCAGACGCTTTTGGGGCAGGAGTCTTCGATCGCTCTTGTAAAGATTTCCGGTAAGATATTCCTGCTTGGGATTACTGGACAGAATGTTAATTTGTTGACAGAATTAAAGGAAGATGAATTGACAGAGCTTTCCATACCGGAAAGTACGAATTACGCAGGTGTAGCTTTTAAGGATGTAATAGAACGGCTGAAGGACAGGAAGAAGTAATTATATGGATTTAGAAAATAATAATTTAGTAAGCATTAACGGTGCAGAAGTTCCTACTTTGCAGATTCTCGTGATGTTGACGATTCTGATGATTCTGCCATCGCTCCTTATTATGATGACATCTTTTGTCAGGATCATCATTATTCTTTCTTTTACCAGGAATGCCATAGGAATTCAGCAGACACCGCCGAATATGGTGCTAGTGGGGATGGCTCTGTTTTTGACGCTGTTTATTATGGACCCGATTATAAAGCAGGTGAACACGGAGGTTTATACGCCATATAAAAATGGTGAGATTACCCAGACAGAAGTCTTTAAGCAGGCACAGGTGCCTCTTAAAGAATTTATGTTGAAGAATACGGAAACAAGCACATTGAATCTGTTCATAGATATGTCGGGGCAGGAGCTGGAGGGGGAACCTCAGGACTTGTCCCTTACTGTGATTATTCCGGCATTTATGACGAGTGAGTTAAAACGGGGATTTACTGTAGGGTTGCTTTTGTATATTCCTTTTTTGCTTTTGGATATCATTGTGTCAAGTACATTGATGTCGATGGGTATGATCATGCTTCCGCCGGCGACGATTGCGCTGCCTTTTAAGGTACTGCTATTTGTATCGGTTGACGGATGGGAGCTGTTGTTCTCGTCAATTGTGAAGAGTTTTAACTAGCGGGGAGAGGTTGTATGACTACATCAGAGATTACAGATGTAATGTACCAGTTGTTTGTCCTTGCGGCACAGCTTGCAGGACCGGTTCTAATCATCAGTATGATGGTCGGAATTATTATATCGATCATTCAGGCGGCGACGCAGATTCATGAGCAGACATTGACATTCCTCCCGAAGTTGGTTGTGATCGGCGTGATTCTGGTAATAAACGGAAGTAATATGTTGAGGGCTCTGCAGGATTTTACAAGGCAGATATTTGATATGATTGCCAGATAGGAGGGAAAATGATACTGTTTTTCCTGATTCTTATGAGAATGTCGGGGTTTGTTTTCCTGAATCCGGTTTTCGGCAGAAGAAATATACCTGCTATGTTAAAGACAGGGCTTACACTTGGGCTTTCAATTATTGTTTACTCTACAGCGCAGGCACAGGGAGTGACAGTGGATATAGATCCGGACTCTTCGCTTGTATTTGGTTTTTCACTGTTGAAGGAATTCGCGGTCGGCTATTTGTTCGGTTTTGTAATGATATTGTTTGATATGGTGATGACGTATGCCGGGACGGTGATGGATTTTCAGATCGGTATCTCGATGGCGATGGTTTACGACCCGCAGACTGGTTCGCAGGTAGCGTTGTCAGGAAATATTTTGCAGATATTTTATTTGCTTTTGTTTTTTGCTGTAGACGGGCATCTTGCCTTGATAAAGATTGTTGCTACTTCAGGGGATGTGGTCCCATATGGTGCAGCGGCCTTTTCGCAGGGTGCAGCATGGATGGTGATGGATATATTTGCCCAGTGTGTTGTGCTTGCCATGAAGCTAGCATTTCCGCTTATAGCGTTTGAGTTTATCATGCAGATTGGAGTCGGGATTCTGACGAAGATCACTCCGCAGATCAATTTGTTTGTGTTGAGTATTCAGCTCAGGCTTGTAGTAGGATTCGTACTTTTGGTGTTCCTTGTTTCACCGATTGGAAGTTTTATGGGGAATGTAATTACAACGATGGTAAGCAGCCTGGAGGACGTTTTAAGAGTGATGGCAGCGGGATAAAGGATGTGAGATCAAATGGCTGGAGATTCCGGTGAAAAAACCGAAAAAGCCACGCCTAAAAAGCGAAGAGACCAGCGTAAGGAAGGTAATGTATTCCAGAGCAAAGATGTAGTGACGGTTGTTTCGCTTTTTGGCTCTTTTTATATATTGAAGCTGCTGTTTCCGAAGATTTATGAGACAGTCCGTGCATTTATGATAGACTTTATCGGATTTGCAGGTACGGTAACAGATGCAAGTCAGGAGCAGATCAATGAGATTGGCCTGATGGTTGTTGTGGCGATTGTAAAGACAATCTTACCGCTCCTTTTGATCACCAGTGTATTGGCGATTGTTGCGACTGGTGCCCAGACTAAATTTCTTGTGTCAGGTAAAAGTATCAGACCGCAGTTTAAACGGCTGAATCCGATTGAAGGTATAAAAAAGTTATTTTCTCTTCAGAATATGGTAGAATTGATTAAGAGTATTCTGAAGATTATTATATTGATCGCTGTGATCTACAACATAGTGATAGATGATATGGTCCAGGTAGTGAGAACGATGGACATGGATATTATCGTATCAGGCACTTATATGCTTGAGATGGTGATGACATTGGTATTGCGGATATGTATAGCGTTTCTTGCCATTGCCGCGCTGGATTTTATGTATCAGTGGTGGGAATATGAGCGTAAGCTCAAGATGAGTAAACAGGAAGTCAAAGAAGAGTATAAGCAGACAGAAGGTAATCCGGAGATTAAGAGCCGTATCCGTAATATCCAGAACCAGCGGGCAAGGCAACGTATGATGCAGGCCGTACCGGGTGCAGATGTAGTTGTCCGTAATCCTACACATTTTGCAGTTGCTTTAAAATATGATGCAGACCGATGGGGCGCCCCGGTTGTTCTGGCTAAGGGACAGGATGAGTTAGCTCTTCGGATTGTACGGGTTGCTGAAGAAAGCGGTGTTGCCGTGATTGAGAATCCGCCGTTAGCCAGAGGAATTTATGCTTCCACAGATTTAGCGCAGGAGATCCCGCAGGAGTACTACGGAGCGGTAGCGGAAGTTCTGGTTTATGTTTATAAGATGAACAAAAAGTTGGAGTAAAGCATGAAAAAAATACTGAGTAATGCAGTGACAGTGTTTGTACTTGTCATTGTCCTGCTTTTGATTATTCCTTTGAGTCCGTTTTTGATGGACATATTAATTATTATAAATATTGCGGTTTCTATGGTTGTTCTGATTATAAGCATGAACATCAGAGAGCCACTGGAATTGTCTACATTCCCTTCGCTTTTGCTTGTTACGACGTTGTTTCGTCTTGGACTTAACGTGTCCTCTACAAGAAACATCCTGACAAATCAAGGGCAGTCCGGACAGGTAATTCAGGCGTTTGGTACATTTGTACTGCGCGGGAATGTTGTTGTCGGTTTTGTAATCTTTTTTATCATCGTTTTAGTACAGTTTATCGTTATCACAAAAGGCGCAGAGCGTGTCGCTGAGGTTGCAGCCAGATTTACATTGGATGCGATGCCAGGTAAGCAGATGGCTATTGATGCGGACTTAAGTGCCGGATTGATCACGGAAGCCGAAGCAAAAGCAAGACGTTCAAAGATCCAGCGGGAATCAGATTTCTACGGTGCTATGGACGGTGCTACGAAGATTGTAAAAGGTGATTCGGTCATGTCGATCATTATCACCTTTGTCAATCTGATTGGCGGATTTATTATCGGAATCGTGCAGGCCGGCATGACACTTGAAGATGCACTTTCTATTTACTCGATTGCTACAGTTGGTGATGGCCTGGTATCACAGATACCGGCGCTTCTTATATCCACTGCAACTGGTATGATCGTGACAAGATCTGTGTCGGAGGGAAGTCTCAACGAAGATGTATCCGGGCAGTTCAAGTCTCAGCCAAGAGCAATTATGTTTACCGGCGCGGTTTTGGCCGTTCTTATACTGATACCGGGAATGCCGAAGATCCAGTTAGGGATACTGTCAGCGGCGCTTTTGATTACCGGATACCGTCTGCAGGGCAGAATGAAGGAAGTTGCAGAAGCCGCTGCGGCGCAGGAGCTTGGTATGTTGAGTACACCGGATGCGGAAACAGCAGAACCGAGCGAAGAAGAGTATTACAGGGATATTAACAATGTCTATGCATTGATTGGCGTGGAGCCGATCGAGATGGAATTTGGATACAGTCTGATTCCACTTGTCGATGAAGGAAGCGGAGGGAAGATGATCAATCGTATTGTCATTTTCCGAAGACAATATGCGCAGGAGATGGGATTTGTCGTACCCTCTGTACGTTTGCGTGACAGTTCCAGTCTAACAACTAACCAGTATGTGATCAAGATAAAGGGAGAAGAGGTTGAGCGCGGAGAGATTCTGGTGGATCATTATCTGGCGCTTGAACCGGATGAACCGGTTGGGGAGATCGATGGAATCGAGACGATTGAACCGGCATATGGTATCCCGAGTAAATGGATTCTTCCGGAGAATAAGGAGATGGCGGAGATATACGGATATACCGTTATCGATCCGTTATCTGTTATGGTTACGCATCTGTCTGAGACAATCCGAAGGCATGCTCATGAGCTTCTTAACAGGGAAGAGGTAGTGAAGCTGGCAGAGAGCCTGAAAGAGAGGGCAGGCAGCCTTGTAGAGGAGGTGGTTCCTGGGATTGTTCCCTATGGAACACTTCAAAAAATCTTAGTGAGTCTCTTAAAAGAAGGTATTCCGATCAAGGATATGGAGACAATTATGGAGACAATCTCAGATGCGGCCGGAACCGGAAGTGACATGACGACAATTATCGAGAATATAAGGACCGCTCTTAAGAGAACCATAACAAGCAAGTTCTGCCGGGACGGGCAGATGCGGGTACTTACATTGGATGCAGATCTTGAGAAAATGATGGTATCGAGCCTGACAAAGGGTGAGCAGGGGTATTACATGGCATTGCCGCCGGATGTAATGCAGAATGTGGTAATGCAGATTGGAAATGCAGTGAAGAAGTTCCATGACTTATCGCAGGAGCCGATTATCCTGACCAGTCAGGTAATCCGCGTGTATGTATACCGGATGTTAGAGCAGTTCTATCCGTCAATCTATGTTCTGTCATTTCATGAGATTACTAACAATGTGCAGATACAGGCAATTGGCAATATAACTAAGTAGGGAAAAAAAGGAGGGGAGAGGGCTGATGGAAGACAGCAGGACAAATGAAGAGCTTCTTGCATTATATCAGGCAACAGGCAGTGCTGAGATAAAAAAAGAGCTTACTCTCCGCTACCTTTATATCGTAAAGAGCATAGCAGTGCAGATGCGAGATGTCTATCTTGGGTTTACCCAGGTGGAAGACATCATAAATGAGGGCGTAATCGTATTGATGAAAGCTCTTGATAAGTATGATGCTGGAAAGAATGCCAAGTTTGAGACTTATGTGTCCAGAAGGATACATGGAATGATCATTGATATAGCCAGAAAGCAGGACTGGGTGCCCAGGACGGTTCGTAAAAGCTTTAAGGAGATACAGGATAAGGCGTCAGAGATGTACGCCAGAAGCGGTGTGATGCCGGCGATTGATGAGATTGCCAAAGAACTGGGGATGAAGCCGGATAAGATCCAGGAGGTTATGGGAAAGATGAATCTGTCCTCGGTGCTGTCACTTGATATGGTGATGGAGGAAACCCAGGAGAAACAGAAAGTGTCTTCACTTCTCTCGCTGGATTTTGCAAAGCAGCCGGAAGAAAAATATCTCGAAAATGAATTCCGCCAGGTTTTAAAGGACGGAATCGATGCTTTGAAAGATAAAGAGAAACTGGTAATTTCCCTTTACTATGTAGAGGAGTTAAATATGAAAGAGATTGCATCAGTCATGGAAGTAAGTGAGCCGAGGATTTCGCAGATTCATGCAAATGCAATCCGCAAGCTGAAAGAATATCTTCAGCAGGAAATGGATATAGGGGCAAAAGGAAAGGAGGGGTCTCATGTTTAAAGGATTCTATAACCTGGCATCGGGTGTGCTGACACAGACAAGGAACTTGAATGTAATCGGTAATAATATGGCGAATATTTCAACGCCTGGGTTTAGACAGGATACTTTTACACAGACGACATTTCAGGATGAGATGATATACCGGATCGGTAATACAGATAAGAGCAACCCGACTCCAATCGGACGGATGAACTGTATTGTTACCGGTGATGGCAATGTGACCAGTTATAAGCAGGGAGGGCTCACCCCTACTGCAAGTTCGCTGGACTTTGCACTTCAAGGCGACGGTTTTTTTGCCGTGCAGTCAGGAAATGGCGTTACATATACGAGAAATGGCTCATTTATTCTTGATAATGAAGGCTATCTTTATCTTGACGGTGTAGGGCGTGTCTTAGGAACCAACGGACCGATCTATCTTGGGACAGATAAGATTGCCTGTGACTCATTGGGGAATCTGACTTCAGAGGAGAACGGACAGTATTTCGGAAGGATCCGAGTAGTGGATTTCCAGGATTATGATACAGAGCTGGAGAAGACAACAGGTGATATGTTTGTTGCAACAGGAGCGCCGCGGGATGTGAATACGCCTATGATGCAGAAGTTCTTAGAGGATTCCAATGTGGATGTTATCAAGGAATACACAGAGATGATGGCAACGGAGCGGGCGCTGCAAAGTGCGGCACAGGTGCTCAGGATGTACGACCAGCTTGCAGCAAAGATCGTACAGATTGGACCAACATAAGGAATAGTGTGGAGGTGATTAGCGGATGAATGCTTCTTTTTATTCAGGTGCCAGAGGCATGATAACAGAGCAGGATAAGTTAAATGTAATATCAAACAATGTAGCGAATGTAAATACAGTGGGCTATAAATCCAAAAGTTCCGTATTCATGGATTTGATGTATTATAATATGCACAGCCAGGACAGGGTGACCACAGGTACGGGCGTTCGTATGCAGCACACGAATACGGATTTTTCTTCCAATGGAGTTACGGCAGCAGCGGAAGGCGGCTTCAACTTTTCAATTCTGGATCAGGACGGTTTCTTTATGCTGCGGAATCAGACGACGAATGAGATTACCTATACTCGTGCCGGTAATTTTTCGGTGTCTTTGCACAATGACGGATATTTTTATCTGCTCAGCGATGCGCAGAAATATGTTCTCGACGGAAACGGGAATCCGATTCGTTATATTAATGAAGAACTGACGGGAAGGCCGGGAGTTTTTACGTTTGCCAATACCAACGGTATGGAGTCTGTCGGCTCAACAGAATTCAGTCCGGTGCCTAAGAACGGAAATCCAATCCGTGTAGACGGAGCGAATGTAATGGAGGGGTATCTGGAACTGTCTAATACAGACATGGCTCAGGAGATGTCAGATACAGTCGTGGCTTCCAGAGCTTACACGTATGCGCTTAAGATGGTGCAGACATCCGATGAAATAGAACAGACGGTGAATGGTCTGCGCTCATAGTGAAAAAGACGGGAGAGGTGGTGCAGTATGAAAATTACACGTTATGAAGACATGGATGACACCGTAAAGGATATGATGCGGGAAATCGGAAGTATCGGGACAGGGAATGCGGCTACAGCGCTGTCAGGTCTGTTAAAGATCGGGGTTGAGATGACCGTCCCAAAAGTAGAGATTCTTGGTTATAATGAGGCTGTGGATCTGTTGGGACATCCGGAGGAAATGGTATCCGGTGTACTGGTACAGATGACTGGAGATGTCAGCGGGGTTATGCTGTTCATCATGAAAATGGATTTTATTAATGAAGTTCTGCAATGTGTTCTTAGGGAAAGCATTAGCGGTTATGAACAAATGGGCGAGATGGAAATTTCAGCAGTGACAGAGGTCGGTAATATTATCATATCTTCTTACATACTTTCTCTGTCGAAATTGGCTGATATGGAAATTTCTTTATCTGTACCGGCCTTTTCCGTAAATATGCTGGGCGGGATCATGACAGTCCCGATGGCGGAATTCGGATATGTGTCTGATAAGCTGATGATGATTACAGGAAAGTGTATCATCGGGGGAAGGAATGTAGACAGCAATCTCCTGATGCTTCCTGATATTCAGTCTTTAAATTATCTGATGGATAGGCTGGTGACTCCGTATGAATAAAGAAATAAAAGTTGGAATAGCGGATATGAAGATTGCAAGAAGAGAGGGAGTGCTCATCACTTATGCACTTGGCTCTTGTATTGGTATCAGCCTGTATGACCCAGCAATTAAACTCGCTGCGCTGCTTCATATCATGTTGCCGGAGGCTGGCAACATGTCCGACATGAATGTCTTTAAGTTTGCAGATACGGGAATACAAGAGATGCTGCGCAAGATGGGAGCTTTTGGTGGAGTGAAAAGGCGCTATCAGTGCAAGATCGCAGGCGGTGCCAAGATGTTTGATATGAAAGGTGCCGGTGGAATCGGTAATATTGGAGAGAGAAACATCAGAAGTGTGGAAGCGATTATGAGGATGGAGCAGATTCGGATTCTGAAGAAAGACGTGGGGCTTAACTATGCAAGAACAATGCTGGTTGATGCAGAAGACGGAAGCGTTAAGATTCGTACCTCAGGTCGTCCTGAAATCATTCTTTAAAGTTTTCGCGGCTTAAAAAATATAGATTTCTGCCGATATTAAATATAGGATTATGTATAAGAGAAGGGATGGCATATTATGGCGAATACAGAGATACTTTTGGAATCTGGAACGAATGAAATAGAAATCATGGAATTCATGATCTACGGCGAATTATATGGTATTAATGTGGCAAAGGTAAAGGAGATTATGATGTCGGATAAGGTAAAGCCGATGCCGCATGCCCACTCATCGGTGGAAGGGATTTTTAAACCGCGTGATACAATGCTTACGGTAGTGGATCTTCCTTTTTATCTGACCGGTCAGCAGACGGAGAGGCAGCCGCGTGATCTTTTTGTGATCACGAATTTTAATAAGATGAATATCGCATTCCGCGTACAGTCGGTTGTCGGTATCCAGAGGATTTCATGGAATGATATCCAGAAGCCGGATAAGACACTGAATAAAGGCGAAGAAGGCGTTGCGACAGGAATTGCCCAGTGCGGAGGAGAACTTGTCACAATCCTGGATTTTGAAAAGATTGTTGCAGAGATCGCCCCGGAGACCAGCATTCAGATTGATGAGATCGATGCGTTAGGAGAGCGTCAGAAGAACTATGCGAGAATTATCTGTGTAGAGGATTCGATTCTTTTGGCGAAGCTTATCGAGAGGGCGCTTCGTCAGGCGGGCTATGTGAACCTTGTGCAGTTCAACAACGGACAGGAGGCATGGAATTACCTGCATGCAATTAAGGATTCTGATCCGGATGAGCTGCGGGAGCAGGCAGCGCTCATTATTACGGATATAGAGATGCCGAAGATGGACGGTCACAGGCTGACCAAGCTTGTGAAATCGGATAGCAATTTAAGACAGATTCCGCTTATTATCTTCTCATCGTTAATCAGCCCTGAGATGCAGATTAAAGGAAGGGAAATCGGAGCGGACGAACAGCTTTCAAAGCCGGAAATCGGTCATCTTGTAACTGTTATGGATGAATTGTTGACTAGGTGGGATGCGTAATGGATAGATGTGTAGTAAGACAGGCAATTAAAGAAAAACAGAGTGGTAAGGTTATCGGGTACGAGCTGGTATTCCAGGGCGGGAAGGACAGCATGTATAATAGCAGCGAGGCTACGGCGGCAGATACAATCTCGGACTTCCTTGTTGCCAATAGTGCGAAGATCATTAACGATGGGTTAATGTTTGTGACATTTACTCCGTCACTGCTTCTTAGGAATACGCCGAAGATGTTTGGGCAAGATAAAGTTATCATTCAGATTGAGGACACGGTGATCATTCATCCGCTGGCGATGCCGCTGATTAAGAAATACTGTGAGGCAGGCTACAAATTTGCCATCAATGACTTCCAGTTTTCGCCGAAGTATTTCAGCATGTTGGATTATGCATCATATATCCGCATTAATATGACAGGGTATGAGAATAACCCGCAGAAGCAGCGGACAGTGCTTAACATTATTGAGATGGCAAAGGGATTCGGAAGGCAGTGTATCGCCACAGAGATTAACACAAAAGAGCAGTATGAAGCAGCGATGGAGCTTGATATTGACTATCTGGAAGGAAATTATATGGCTAATACTATGGTTTCCAAGGTTGACAAAGTGGAGTATATGCAGGGGAATTTCTTCCAGCTTGTCATTGCAGTGTCCAAGGATGAACCGAATTTTGGTGAGGTGGAAGAGATCATCAGTCGTGACGCCGGGCTTACATATGCGCTTCTGAGACTTGTCAATTCTGCATATTTTGCCCTCCGGACGAGAACGGCATCCTTACGGCAGGCGTTGATTACGCTGGGAATCGGACAGCTCAGGCACTGGGTATATATGTTAAGCTTTGACCAGGATAGGAGCGAGGGTTCAGAGGAGATTCTTAAGATTTCATTCCTCAGGGCGAAGCTGGCGTCGGAGCTTGTAAAGAGAGCTCCGGAATGTAAGATTTCTTCCAATGATGCGTATATGATGGGAATGTTCTCTACACTGGATTATATGGTAGAGGCGCCTTTGGCAGAGTTGCTTGAAGAGATTCCGGTTGCCGAGGAGATCAAGGTGGCGCTGCTTGATGGCACCGGGCCGGCAGGAGCGATTCAGAATCTTGTGATCGCCTATGAGAAAGCAGACTGGAAAGCCAGTAAGATGTATGCGGAGGAGCTTGGTATATCAAGCTCCGGGCTTGCACAGATTTATGTGGACTGTGCAGAAGAGGTTAATGCAATCTGGCACAGTCTGATGACAGATATGGAACGGCCGCAGGAAGAGGTAAAAAAATTAGAAGAAGAAGTGTTATAAAATGATATAACTTGGATAAGCTGACAAAGGCAACGTGTCCCTGTCAGCTTATGTCATAGATGGAGGAATAAAAAGTGGCACATACGATCGTATTAACAAACCAGAAGGGCGGAGTCGGAAAGACGACAACTACTGCCGCACTTGCAGCCGGACTGGCGAGAAAAGGGTATAAAGTACTGGCTGTGGATATGGATCCGCAAGGTAATCTTGGCTTCAGCCTGGGGGTGGACATTGATAAAGGACCGACAATCTATGAAGGACTTAAGGGAGATGCCACTGTTTATGAGATTATCCACCGAATCAGCGATATTGATATTATTCAGTCCAATATCTTACTAAGCAGCGCGGAAGCTACCCTCAGAGGCGGGAACAGGGAGCTGCTGCTTAAAAAGCTCCTGGAGCCTGTAGAGAAGTTGTATGATTATATTATTATAGATACTCCGCCTGCGTTTAATATTCTTACACTTAACGGCTATAGTGCAGCGGACTACCTGATCATACCGATGGCGGCTGAGATATTGAGCCTTGTCGGTCTCGTGCAGCTAAAGGAAACCTATGAAACTGTACGGCAGTCAGTGAATCCGCATTTGAAGATCATGGGGATTATCCTGACGAAATATGAGAAAAGAAGGAAACTTTCCAGGGATGTACAAGAAATGGCGGGAACCGTGGCGGATCAGCTTGGTACAGCCGTCTTTGATACAGTGATACGCAATAGCGTGGCAGCGGCCGAGGCACCGGCGCACGGAGTGAATATATTTGAGTATTCGTCAAGGTCTGCACCGGCGAAAGATTATGAGGCTTTTATAAAAGAGATTCTGCAGATGGTTGAGGAGGATGAAAAGAATGGCTAGAAAGACAAAAAAGACGAATAAGACCGATCATGTACTGGGGCTTTTGGCAGGCAGAAGCGATGATGTGGCCGAAACTATGGATAGTGTGGAAGGCGCAGCCGCAAAAGGAGATGAGTCCGGCGCGGCACCAGGTGCCAATGTACAAGTAGTTGCAAAGCAGGAAGAGGATGAGGCGATTGCCGATACAGTAAAGCAGCTTCTCGAAGAAGAATTAGAAGAAGAGGGCGGCGCGCCGGAGGCGGTCGATCTGTTTATCGATGAAGAAGAGGAAGCCGAAGCAATCAGGGCGGCTGAGGAAGCGGCGAGAAATGTCGAACAAGAAGTTTCAGTTTCAAAAGAAAGCGTAGAGGCTGTATTGCGGGCGGCTGAGGAAGAGAGAAAAGCAGCCGAGGAGGCAAGAAGAGCCGCCGAAGCAGAGAGGAGAGCCGCCGAGGAAGAGAGGAAGGCGGCGGAAGAAGTGCGGAAGGAAGCCGTGGAAAAAGAGAAAAAAGCGGTCGAGGAAGCGCAGAAAGCCGAGGAAGCACTTCGGAAGGCCGAGGAAGAAGCAATAAAAGCAGCCGAAGAGGAGGCGCTTAAGATGAAGGAGAAAAAGGACGAGTATGTATTCTTGAATGTTATGGAAACATTGGTTCGAGAAAGAGTAGATACTTATATGGATCAGTTTTCTACCTGCCACTGTTCCAGGTGTAAGGCGGATGTCATTGCCCTTGCACTTACGAGCCTGCCCTCAAAATATGTAGTTGTGAGCCAGAACGCGGCTACTCCTCTTATGAACTTCTATTCTCAAAGATATGCAGGAGCCATAACTGTAGAAATCACGAAGGCATGTACGAGAGTGAGAGAGCATCCGCATCATAACAGGGATTAAATTCTGAGGATAAAAGAATTAATTAATTATGTTTTATGCCGATATTCAATTTAGATAAGTGGAATGTGGATAGATATTTGAATTGATTTCGATAAAAAAGGAGTGATATTATGGCATCAGTTTCAGGTAGCAATAGTTCTTACAGCAGTCTTTCGTCACAGATCAGAGGGTACGGCGGACTTGCCAGCGGACTTGACAGGGATACTTTAATTGAACAGATGACGTCCGGCACCCGTGCTAAGATTGCAAAGCAGGGGCAGCAGAAGACTAAATTAGAGTGGCAGATGGAAGCTATGAGAGATATTACGAGTAAGATTTATGGATTTACTTCTAATTATACTTCTTATGCTTCACCGAATAACCTGCTTTCTTCAACATTGTTTTCAAGAAATAAGGTTACGGCAGTTGGCGAGAACAGTAAGTATGTCTCCGTGACCGGTACAGCTGCAGGGGCAGAGAATATGTCAATTGCAGGTGTTAAGCAGCTTGCGTCCAATGCGAGACTGACGACAGGTACAGTGTCCAATCGGACACTGGATACAGGGATGATGATGGTCGGTGCCGACGGGAAGATGTCCGTGAAGACAACAGTCAGCACGATTGCAGGAGATGCGTTCTATATCAAGTATGGGAATAAGAACTATACGGTGAAGCTTCCAGACACAGATGATTACAACTACTCTATGGAGAATAATCCGGAGACCAATAAGCCATATGCGATAGAGTCGATTCAGAAAGCGCTTGACAACGTGACTATCGGAAGCGGGACAGATGCACAGAAGCTGGGCGATATCGTGAAAGTGGAGATGGACGGCACTAAGATTAAGTTCACGGCAGATGAGAGTAAGGCGCACGGCAATGCTATTATGTTCAACGGCGGTACCGGCAATGTCCTTCAGGATCTGGGTATCGTGAAGACGGGGCAGGATTTCAGCGATCTGGATGATGAAGAGAAGACGATTACCAAAGACGGTCTGACAGGGACGTACGACGCGAAGCTTACAGAGGAGAAGACGCTGGCACAGCGTCTTAGCGGTTCACAGATCAGCTTTAATTATAACGGAGAGATAAAGTGGATTACATTAGATAAATATGAAGATACAGATACTCTCGACAAAGTTAAGGAAGATCTGCAGAAGAAACTGGATGATGCATATGGAAAAGGAAGGATCGAGGTATCAAATAACCTTACCACATTCCCGGGCGATACCACTAGGGCGATAGGTTCTTTATCCTTTAAAACGGTAAAGAAAGGCGGGGCTGAGGACGGTTCTTCAACACTTTCTATTACTTCGGGCGCAGGTATTGTAGGAAAGAGCGGTGCTTTTGGAATTTTAGCCGGAGCTTCGAACCGGGTGAATCTGTCAGCGAGCCTGAAAGATTCCGGGCTTGCAGCTTCTGATAAATTTAAACCAGATGCAAGCGGTAACTATGAACTTGAGGATGCAAAGGGCAATTATAACCTTACGATCAATGGCAAAAAGGTAGAAGGCATTACAAGGGAAAGCACAGTTAAAGAGATTATTGACAAGATCAACGCTACAGAGGGAATCGGAGTAACTGTTTCTTATCAGGAGATGTCGGATCGTTTTGTTGTAACTGCCACAGGTAAGGGCACAAGCGGGGACATTGTATTTGATGAGGCAGATACTGCTAATGGAGAGAAAGAAAATATAGCAAAATATCTGTTTGGCGACAGAGGCACTGCGAATACTGCAGGAGCTGCGGGTGCTGATGTGCCGGCTTTCTCTTATGAGGAAGGCCAGGACGCAATCATCAGTGTAAAGTATCCAGGTTCAGATGAAGCCATTGAGATTACCCGGGGAAGCAATACATTTTCATTAGACGGCTTAAATGTAACACTGAAAGGTGAGTTCGGATATAAAAAAGCAGCAGACGGAAGCGAAGAGTTAGTGCTGGATGATACAACAGAGGCTATCACGTTCGATGCGTCCGTAGACGCCGATAAAACAGTTGAAGCTGTAAAAGGTATGGTTGATTCTTTCAATGAGATACTTGAACTTGTGAATAACAATGTGAAGACAAAGCCGGACCGTGATTACTCTCCGCTGACTGACGAGCAGAAGGAAGAGATGAGCGAAAGCCAGATTGAGAAGTGGGAAGCAAAAGCGAAAGAAGGAATTCTTTTCGCGGATATGGATCTTCGTATGATGGCGGACAATTTAAGGACGGTTATCAACTCGGGTAACACCACAGAGTTGTCTGCTATGGGAATTACTGTTTCCACCAACTATAGTGATAATGGTAAACTGGTATTTGAGGAGGCAAAGTTCAGGACGGCATTACAGAATGATCCGGATGCGGTGCGGAGTGCATTTACCAGGGCAATCGGTAAAGATGAGAGTGGAAAAGTGACAACTCAGGGCGGTCTGATGGTTACGATGAAGAATATCATGGACAAATATGGTTCCACCACAGGCGCAACCAAGGGTATACTGATCGAGCGTGCAGGATCGATTTATGCACCTACGAGTATTTTATCCAACAGTCTTCAGAAACAATTGGACAGAATTGATGATTATATTGAGCAGCTGCAGGATAAGCTGGAGACAGAGACAGACCGTTATATTTCTCAGTTTACGTCACTGGAGACTTTGATCTCTCAGATGAATAACCAGAGCAGTTACTTGAGTTCGATGTTTTCTTAGAGATGAAGCTGAGTAAAGAAAGTGAGAGCAGGAAGCATGGCAAATGGATATCAAGCATATAAGAACCAGTCGGTTATGACTATGACACCGGGAGAGATGCTTCTTCTCCTTTATGACGAACTGACTAAGAGACTGGTAAGAGCAGAACTGGCACTAGAGAAAAAAGATTATGCACTGTTTGATGCGTCGGTACAAAGATGTGTGGATATCGTCCAGCATCTGAAAGATACTTTGAATTTTAACTATGAAATCAGCAGAGAGCTGAATGCAATGTATGATTTTTTCTTATACGAGTTGAGCAGAGTTTCCGCGAGGAGAAAAAGTGATGTTATTGAGGAACTCAAGCCGCTTGTCAAAGAGCTGAGGGATACTTTTGCAGAGGCTGCAAAGAAAGCGTGATGTGTTGATGGAAGAAAACTATGGGGAATTGTTGACCGAGATTGCCAAGATCCTTCAAAAAAAATATACACATATGTCAGAAATCAGCCGTTTGACAAATGAGATAGCCGAAGAGCTATCGAGAGATGACAGAGTGAGCGTGCAGATGACGCTTGGTATGCGCGGAGAAGAGCTTGAGAAAGTGAAAGAATGTGATCATAAGCTTCATCTGTTTATAGATAGCGCACCGCCCGAGCTTGAGGAGTGGCTTACAGAAGTGATCAGCGGAAAGACAGGCAGTTCAGAAGACTACGGAAAAGAGGGCAGTCTGATAACGCGGTTGGCGGTAAATACACGTAACGTCTGGGAAAAGACGATGATGATCGACCGTCATATGAATAAGCGTTTGGCAGGAGCGGATTCTTTTTACACGGACAGATAAAGGCAGTAATAGGATAAGTAAAGATGCCGATACGGAAAGCGGATATTTTTCCGCTTTCCATATTTGGCATTTTTGTGTTTCATTGATGTTTTTGCGGATGCAGTAGACTTTATGGGTGAATTATGAAAGAAATTGAATTTAGAGCTGTAAACAAATTTTATAAACCGGATGTAGTGGCGCTGGAAGATTTTTCTCTGACGGTTGAAGAGGGAGAATTTGTATTTGTAACCGGCCGGAGCGGTTCGGGAAAAAGTACATTCTTAAAACTTTTAAGTGGTCAGATATTCCCGACGTCCGGGGAAATGTGGGTCCGTGGAAGTGATGTGTCTGCTTTGACAAAAGAGCAGATTCCATATTACCGGCGTCAATTTGGGATTATGCAGGCAGATTTGGGCCTGTTGAAAGAAAGAACTGCAAGGCAGAATATTGAACTGGCTATGCGTGCGACAGAACAGCCTCTTGAATTTACGAAAAGGCGTGTAGAGCATACGATGCGGGCCCTTGGGATCTATGAGCGGGCAGAGCATTATCCGAGAGAGCTATCGGGAGGGGAGGCAGCACGGGTCCTTCTTGCAAGAGCGCTGGTGACGGATCCGAAAATATTGGTATTGGACGAGCCGACAGCGAATCTGGATTCCTCCGCGGCATGGGACCTGATGTGTCTGATCGATGAGATCAATCGAAAGGGTATTACTGTATTTGTCGCCAGTCATAACCGGGAATTAGTGACGATCATGAAAAAAAGGGTAGTTACTTTGGCGGCAGGTGTTAAGGTCGCGGATGAAAAGAAAGTAATTTATAATTCGACAGCCGGTGACATATTTGACGAGCGGCGGGTATTAAGAGAGCGTGAAGAACGCAGACGCAAGCAGAGAAAGCGTTAAGAAAGTATCTAAAATGGGTGGAAACATGCTTAATATTTGCTAAGAGGTGACGATATTTATTATGAAGAATAAAAGTCCATAAAACAACCAGTATGTATAGATATATAGTGTGAGGAGGAAGGACAATGAAGATAGCAATTAGTAAAAGAATTCATCACTATGACAGCTTATCATATAAGTCAAAACTTGCCGTCAAAGGGATGGAAGCAGGAAGAACCTGCCAGAATCGTGACCAGGTGTTCATTGGTTCAGACGCTTCACAGAGTGACAAGATGATTGCTGGTGAAGCGGTTCATAAAGTGATTCAGGAAGTGCGCAGTGCGACGACGCAGGATAAGATTGAGAGTCTGAAGCAGCAGGTGGAGGACGGGACTTACCGTCCGGATTCGGAAAGAATTGCGGCTCGTATACTGCTTGAGAAGGGAATCGTATAAGTATGGATGAGTTTAAGAAAGTAATCGTACAATTGACAGGAGTGTTCCGTCAGCTTACGAAGATTGAACAGGTGAAGCTTAATGCGGCGGCTGAGAATCACGCGGGCACGGTAGAAGATTGTGTCACTCAGCAACAAGCGCTTATTTTGAGGCTTCGAGGGCTGGAACAGGCAAGAGAGCGGGCGCAGGCGAAAGCGGGATATGCGGGATTACAGTTTCGAGAGATTCTCGGCAAGGTTCCAGATGATGAGCGTGAGGAGCTATATCAGTTGTTTGATGAGCTCAGCAGAGAGATCCAGATGTTTCGGGAAGTGAATGAAGGTACGAACCAAATCTTACGTACGAACCTTCATATGATCGATAAAGTATTGCGTGAGAAGACCGGAAAGATATATAACGGTGAAGGAAAAAGTGAAACAAATACCCGGCATATGACAAGCCGGAGAGTATAGACAGGAGGAATAGCTTATGATACGTTCTACTTTTGCAGGATTTAATATGGCAGCGCTTTCCATGGGAGCCAGCCAGAGGGCCTTAGATGTAACGGGACAGAATCTGTCCAATATTAATACACAGGGGTATACCAGACAACGGCTGGATCAGGTCAGTCTTAATCCGGTAGGGCCGAGCATATCAAGTTCACAGTTTGATGCCAAAGTCGGCCAGGGAGTTATGATGACCGGGGTCAGCCAGGTGAGGGATCCATTTCTTGATGTACAGTATCGTACACAGCTTCCCAAGGTCGGAACCGCAGATGCGATGGATGCAGTTCTGGCGGAGATCGGACAGATATTTGACGAGACAGATAAGGATGCAATCGCAGTTCAGTTTAATAGTATTGTCACAGCTCTTAAGAACCTTGCAGATCCTGAGAATTCTGGGACTGACAGTGCGGATACAGTAGTCCGCTCTGCTTTTGAAGTTCTTTTGAATACGGTTCATCAGAACGGCAATAAGATCCAAGAAGTGTATGACGAATTAAAGGAGAAGCTGGATAAAGATATTGTCCCGGATATCAATGGTATGCTGGAGGAGATCGTGGAGCTGAATAAGGCGATCAAGAACACACAGATTCTTGGTAATCCGGCATTGGAGCTTCAGGATGACAGGAATGAACTGATCGATGCCCTTGCTACATATTTCCCAATCGAGACCCAGTATGAGAAGAAGTATATGGGCGGCGGAATTACAGTAGATGTTCTGAATATTAATCTCAGGCTGGCAGACGGTTCAAAGATCAACCTGGTGGCGGATGACCAGAGGGGCGAAGTAGGTATCGCAAAGACAGAGGATGGAAAGATCGTAGAGCCTGTAGAACTGTTTATCACGGAAAGCGGAGAGAATCCGAAGACTTACGGCGGCGGAGATACGGTAATGCTCAATGCGCTTCCTAGTGAGATTAATGGCTATATTTCCGACATTGTAAAGCTAAATGAAAGTATAAAGAATAACAAGCAGCTGATCACGGATTTGGAAAACCAGATCCAACAGGCGGCGAATGACAGTGCGGCTGCAAGTGCAACTGCGATCAACGGGATTGTAAAGAATATCTCCGATCTGAATGAGCAGATAAAAAATGCCAGGGCAGCTCAGAATCCGGACACCAAGCTGATCAAACAGCTTGAAAAGGATCGTACAAAAGCGGTACAGAGTCTTAAGGCGTATTTCCCGAAGGATGCGATAGAGACGGAAGTTGCCGATAATGTAACAGGAGAGATATCGGTTAAAGTGGCTACTACGGCAAGCGGTTCATATGCACTGGTTACTCCCAACGGACAGATCGGTAATGTGAGTGTGAAAAAGGATGCCAATAATAATGTGGCTGAGCCGGCAATCCTTCAGGTAGTTGAGCCGGGCGGTACGGTGAATGGCGAGGTTGCAGCAGGGACCGCAGTGACCAGGGCGATGGAGCAGGCTCAGGAGCAGTTGAAAGAAAATCTTGAGAATGTTAAGAAAAGCACGGAAAAGATGGAAGCACGCCGTGAGGAGAAGCTGGAAGGACTGGAAGGATACTTCCCGGCAGGTACGATTGCAGCGACAGAGAATCCGGACGGAGTGATGTCGATCACAGCAGGTGGTCAGGACTTGATTCTTGCAGACAATACTTCGAATACCGTTGATGTTACCCAGCAGCCGGATGGAAAAGTGACACTGGATATTGCAGGGGCTGCAACGGCTATAGAGATTCCGGGTGCAGTTGTCAACAGGTCAAAGAACTCTCTCAATGATAAGATTAGCGAAGGTGTCCTCAAGGGCGACTTAGATATGCTTAATAAGGCAGAGATATTTGATAAAGATATTGTGAATGGTACCGGAGCTACGGATACTAAGGGAATCCAGTATTATCAGGGAATGTTGGATACATTCGTGAACCAGTTGGCTACTGTTATGAACCAGTATAACGAGACGGTGCAGGAGGTTCCGGTAGTAGATGCTGCCGGCAACCCTGTAATGATAGAGAAAGAAGTTCCTGTGATGGTCCAGAAGATGGATGAGAACGGGAATCCGGTGACAGATTACAAAGGAGATCCGGTTATGACCGAGAAGCTGGATGCCAACGGTCAGGTGGTGACGCAAACTGTCAAAGAGCAGAAAACTGTAAAGGTTACGACGCAGAAGCCATTATTTGAGACTACGAATGACGATATGGTGCCATTACTGGATGCGGACGGCAATCCGGTAAAAAGGCCGAAGCTGGATGCCAACGGCAATGTTGTTCAGGATGCCGCCGGTAATATCGAGGAAGAAGATGTAATGGTGCCAGGCAATTTCACGGCACAGAATATTAAGATATCTGATGCGTGGATGAGTAATGAGACGAAGATTAATATAAAGAGAGAACCTTTCGCAGAAGGTAATTCTTCTGATAACTGGAATGTTAATAAGATGATGGATGCTTTGTCCAGCGAGACATTTGAGTTCACAGATCCTCAGAGCGGAAAAGTATTTACCGGTACGCTTTATGAGTGTTATACGAATATTCAGAGAGTACAGTCCATCGAGCGGAAGGCAACCTCAGATATTCTAAAGACACATACACAGGTGTTGGATCAGATTGCGGATTCTAAGGACTCTGTGTCAGGGGTTTGGATGGATGAAGAAGTTATGAGCCTGATGAAATATTCTCAGTCATATAATGCCGCATCACGACTTATGACAGTAATGGACGAAGTTATCGAGAGACTGATCACACAGACTGGTGCCTGCGGCAGGTAATTAAGGAGGTAATTTATATGGGAATGCGTATTACAACGAATATGTTGCGAAGAAATTATACGAATAACCTGATGGAAAATATCGGCGGACTGGAAAGAGCTAGGCAGCAGGTAGAGACCGGAAGGAGATTCCAGTGGTCTTATGAAGACCCTACGGCTGCGGCTAAGGGAATGATCCTTGAGCGCAGGAATGCCAGAAATGCAGATTATATCGATACTGCAAAGAATGCCCAGAAGTGGATTGATTCCCAGTCAGATATATTGAACCAGATGAGTACTTATGCGAATCAGATTGATGAGAGCGAGTTTATGGCTGCGCTGAATGACCCGACCGGCACGGAAGGGAGAAGCGCTTATGCCCAGAATCTTCGGGAACTGCAGCAGAGTCTGGTACATTCTTTGAATACACAGTACGGTGATACGTTTATTATGGCAGGTACTGACGGAAGGAATGTTCCGTTTGAATTGAAAGACGGGAAGCTCTATTACCAGGGAAAAGATGTCAACGATGCGGAGGCTATGTCTGAGCTTGCGAATCAGACATTGTATGTAGACATCGGGTTTGGCATGACATTTTATCCGGAGGGCACTGAAAATGCAGGTGATATCGTCCCTTCCAGTGCTTTTGATATGGCATTTCCGGGAATCCTGGCAGTGGGATACGGAACCCAGCCGGTAGGCATCAATGGCAAAGGCGGAGATATGCCGAATAATATCATCGTTCTTGCAGGCGAGATGGCAGATGCCCTCGAAAAAGAGCCGTTTGACCGTGACTTGTGCAATGCTATGTGGGATCGGTTTAAAGAAGGGCGTGATGAACTGCAGAACCAGTTCGCAAGAGTAGGGACAAAAGCGCAGCTCCTTGAAAATACATTGGGCAGATTGGAGACAGAAAAACAGAATATTACGGAACAATATCAGGATGCGGTAGGTATTAATCCGGCACTGGCGATTACGAATGAATCCTATGCCAAATATTCTTACGACGCAGCATTAAAGATAGGAATGAGCCTTTTAGGAAATTCATTGCTTGACTTTATGAATTAAGTTATATAAAGAGGAAAAAGAGAAAGGAGAGAGCGCTATGGAACAGTTGCTGGAGATTAAGACAATACCGATCAAGTATGAGCTTAAGGTACAAAACGCATCACTGGAATATCAGAACAGCACTGCCGAGGTGGAGATCAGCAGAGATAGGGGCGGTATGAAGATAAAAAGCCGGCCGATCAAGCTGCATCTTGACACATATGAAGCCAGGAATTCTGTTGTTCCTACGACAAAAACAAGTATTTCCCAGAGTGCACAGAAGGGGAAAAGCGCCGCATACAGTGCGACAGCCAGTTATGTAAGGGAGGGACAGCTCTTGTTGAACGCAAAAGTAGGTCAGGGTAGCGAAGTGTTGAATCAGATCTTTGCAGAACGTACAGCGGAACCAACCGGAGATTTTGTCTTGGATTTCCTTCCGAAGGCTGGACCGAATATTCAGTGGGAGGAACCGGAGTTTAATATCGAATACCAGATGGATAAGCTGAACTTTGATACAAAGGTTGAAAAGGGTGATATCCAGTTTATACCGGGTGATATTGAGCTATCTATTTTGCAGTATCCGGGTATTGAGATAAAGTATGTAGGCGGGCCAATCTATGTGCCGCCGAGTGCAGCAGAGATTTTTGAGGGGCATCAGGTAGATGTCGAAGCTTAGGAGCACGGAGATGGACAAAGAGAATACGAAACAGGATAGTATCAGCGAGGAAAGTCAGTATATTGAGTTTGAGGAAGGGATTTTTGGCTTTGAGGAAGAGAAAAAATTCCTTCCCGTCATGCTTTCAGATGGGAGCGATGCGGTATTATACTTGCAGAGTGTTGAGAATGAGGAGCTGTCATTTATCGTTATGAATCCTTTTATGCTTAAGGAGGATTATAACCCGGTTCTGAGTGAAGAGGATTATAAGAGGCTTGGGACGAATGAGGAGAAGGACCTATCTTTCTACGTTTTCTGCGTGCTTGCCAATGCTGCGGAGGAAAGCACAGTAAACTTAAAGTGTCCGATTGCAGTGAATCATGTCACAAGGAAGGCGAGACAGGTTATTTTGAGTTCCGATGAATACGGATTCCGTCATTTGCTGAAGGAATTCGGGAAAGAGGAGGCATGAGGTTATGCTGATCCTAAGAAGGAAGACCGGTGAATCACTGATCGTAAATGAGAATATCAAAATAACAGTCTTGGAAAGCGGAAGTGACGGAGTGCGTCTGGCGATTGATGCGCCGAAACAAGTCCAGATACTCAGGGAAGAACTTGTCGAAGCCACAAAAGCAAATAAAGAGGCAGTTGCGGCCGTTGACAAGGAGAAGCTTGAAAAGCTTAAAGGAATGCTGAAGGTCCGGCAATAATTTCGCGTCCTATATAAAGATTGAGGTTGGAGCGGGATTGCACATTCCACTTTACAAGAGTGATTTTATCATTGCAGATTTCAAGAGCGGTAATACAGTGGGGATGCACACAGCTCCCGCAGTTAAAATAACCGGATGAGCTGTCTTCAGGAAAACTGGGGCGATGTGTATGACCTGCGATCAACATTTGAGAATGTTTTGAAGACCATGCAGAAAGGCGCTGTTCAACAGCGCTTTTTTTCGTGCTGTTTTTTGCGGCGCTGGTAGGGTCATTAAGGGCAAATAACTCTAAGGGGCGCCAGATATATCGGACAAGGAATCTGCTGAGTTTCCAGAAAGTATCATTGAGCAGGTCGCCTTGATGTCCATGTACTAAGAATATGCTGTGTCCGCTTATCCTGTTTTTCAGAATGAGACTTTCATTAACACACAGCCCAGGCATAAGCGGGAGATAACAACATTGGCTTTCACAGTAATATTCGTTACAGCACTGAAGGAATTTTTGCTTCTTTTTTATGTTATCATGGTTCCCGCAGAGCATATATAAGCGGTGTTCCTTAAAATAGCGGGATAAAAGCTCGAAAATGTCTGCATGGGTAGTGATAATCTCTTTCATACATCGGTTTTCCCAAAGTTCGTCTCCGTCCCCCAGTTCAATGTATGTGAAATCGTTTTGGTAATAAAAATTAAGGGCAGCAGAGTAGATGCTTTCATTTTTGAGGAAGTTATCTCCCCAGTTGCCGACACCTCTATGACAATCGCTCATGATCACAAAACGGGATAGACAGTCATAGGGGACGACAGGGGAGGTTTGAAATAATTTATTCAGCCGGCTTTCTGTGGACATAGGAAGTCTCCTTTGCAGTGCGGGATCTGTTATAGCGTTTTTTGGTTTTTGTAAAATGCAGAGCTATATGAAAGAGTACAGGGCTTAAAAGTGCCAGGAACTCCAGCTTGTCGAGAGTGGTTTTATAATCTCTTGTGAGGTGACGGTACAGGAAGCAGTTAAAGCGATTTATGCGCAGCCGCAAACGTGCGGATAAAGAACGCTGTGGGGCAGGCTGCTCTGTCTTTGGCACGGTAAAAGGCACTGTGACGGTAAGAAGACATCTGCTGATATCCGAGGAAGCATAGCCGGCACGCTTGAGCCCTTCAATATAAGCGTTGCACATATCATAATCGGGAAAGGATATGCTGATTTTTGCAGTCAGCGTATGGGGAGGATAGAACCGGCCGAGGAAAAATGCGGTCAGCCACCAATGCTGCCTGTCGCGGACTGCAATAAGAGTTCTTTCGTGATAAAGACTGATTCTTACAGGGAACAGTTCCGAATCATCAATGCTTTTATAATGCTTTTGCTGCGGTTCCTGCAATGGGGTACCATTGCTGTCAATTGCATAGATTCCCACTTCTGCTCCGGCGGATATTCCGTACTGTCCCTTCCAGAATTCGATGAGCCAGTGTCTTTGCCCATAGTCAAAATATATCGGTTCACAATTGAAAATCATGCCGAGAGCGGCCGCGGAGCTGTCATATAGCCGATGGTATCCGTATTTACGCTGCCAGCAGTGCATGGTTGAGTAAAAATAATCTGCAGCAGAATCATATTGAAATCCATAAGGGAGGAGAAGACTATTGAGCCGTTCTGATTTTTCATGATCAGGGGTTTTTTGTATCTTTAGACGTATATGTCTCAGATGAATATTTACAGCTAATAGAATAAAAAGTATAAGAATAAAAAGTAATAGTATGAATGTATAATATTCAGGCATAAGAACCTCCGTAAATCTATGAATAGTAAGTCATATTTCAGTCTATTCAGCAGATGCGGAGAATGTGCATTAGAATCCGGGAAACATAAAAGGACCTGCGGAATATCCGCCGGTCTTTTTATATAATCTAGAGTTTGGATTTGGAAATACAAATATTTCGGGGTTCAATCATTGTTTATTTGTATTTCATAAATAATATAGCATTAATTGTGTTTTTTGGATATGGTTTGGGATTCCAGAAATAGAAAAAATAATTGTGCTTCGAGCACAATTCGTGGTATATTTATAGTGTCAGGTATGAGAATGAGGGAAGGGAGAGGAGCAAGCATGGCAGTAGAGTTGAAAGATCTTTATGCATATGTTCAGGCGGAGTATGATTTGAAGCTGCTTACTACAAGCTGCTTTGGGAAAAAGATCGGATGGGTGCATATGGTTGAGGAGAAAGAATTTGCACCGCTTCTCCATGGAGACGAGCTGGTATTTAACTCAGGGCTTAATTATAAGTCAGAGGAGTGGGTGAAAAGCTTTATCGATTCCCTGATATCGGTACATGCCGGAGGCTTGATCATATCCTCCCACAAAGGGAGAGTCGTCTCGGAAGAGACGATAGAATATTGTAATCGGAAGCATTTCCCGCTTTTTTCTTCTTCGTGGAATACGCCTTATATTGACGTTATGCGCAAATTCTCAGAGATACTTCTGAAAAATGAACAGAGAGAAACGAACCTTATTACGGCCCTTAAGAATGCAATCTATTATCCAGAAGAAGAGCGATTATACCTCAAACATTTTGAGCATAATGGATTTTTTCGGGATATGTCATATACTGTTATTATCTTGAGCTGTTATACTTATGATACCGAGAGAGGGAATATAAGGCTTAAGCAGATTGAAAATACGCTTCGGTATGTGCTGCGTAAGTCAGTCATTTACGAAGAAAAGGGAAGGCTTATTGTACTGGCAGCAGGATATCTGATCGGCAGACTTCAAAAAGAGTTCAAAAAGCTCTGCCGGGAAGATTCTAACATCTATGTCGGAATCGGTACTACGGAAAAACGGATTGTAGATATCCATAATTCCTATGAAAATGCATATACAGCGTATCGCCTGACGAAGACGACGATCCCTAAAAATCTCTTATACTACAATGAACTTGGGATATATAAGCTTCTTGCGGATGTGAAGGAGCCGTCTATCTACCCAGCTTTTGTGGAAGAGACACTGGGGGCATTAATTGCATATGATGAGCGCAAAAATACCGAGTACATGAAGATTCTTGAGACATTTTTTGAGAATGACTGCTGTATCCTTAAGACATCAAAAGCGCTGTACTGCCATAAAAACACACTGAATTATAAGATGAATGCCATAAAGGAAATTTTGGATTACGATATTATGTGCAATGAAAACAGAGTGCGGATCATGATGTCGTTTTATATATTAAAATTGGGTGCGGATTATTTTTGATAAAAATAAAAACCCAGAAACATAAGTCTCTGAGCCTTTTAAGAGGCGCAGACCGGATTTGAACCGGTGAATCAGGGTGTTGCAGACCCACGCCTTACCACTTGGCTACTGCGCCTTACCTCAAGCAAAGATAATTATATCAAAAGCTTGAAGGATAGTCAATAACAAATTACATAAAAGTTTTGCAAATATAAATTAACTGTGGCGGTTGCCTACGGACAGCCATACGTGATAATATAGTTAGGGATATATCCACCGTGAAAGTGTATGCGGTGGCAGTGGAGGAGTATATGGAAAGATTGACGGAACTAATAAAAGAAGATATGAAGCCGGCACTGGGAGTAACAGAGCCGGGAGCAATCGCATTTGCAGTGGCAACAGCAAGGGAAAATGCAGAAGGGGAGATTATAAAGGTAAAAGTATCTCTTAATTCGGGGATGTATAAGAATGCTTTTACATGCGGAATCCCTAATTCTTCCCAGTTTGGGAATCTGTATGCAGCGGCGCTTGGGGCAGTTGCAGCCAGGGCAGAGCTAGGGCTTGAATCTCTGGCACACATTACGCAGGAGGACAACGAACGGGCTGCGAGAATGGTTGAAGAGGGCAGAGTTGAGGTAGTGATGGATCATGTGGGCTCCAGGATCACCATTGATGCTTCTGTCATCACAGAAAGTGACAGTGTTACTGTTCGGATCCGCGAGAGCCATACGGGAGTGGTCTGTATCGAGAAGAATGGAAAGATTATTTTTTCAGAAGATTCTTCCGGAGAAAAGAAAAACGGGGCAGAGGAAATACCGGTAATCCACCAGTATACGCTTCATGACCTGCTTGAGTATGTAGCGAATGTACCGGAGAAGGAAATCAGCTTTATAAGAGAAGCTTTTTCTGTAAATATGGAGCTTTTAGAAGAAGGACTTCACTCTGGCCGGACGGTGATCACAAAGCAGCTTTTAAAGGAAAATAAAAATCAGATCATCTCAGAGGATGCGCTGCGCACGGCACAGCTTCTGTGCAATGGTGCAATCGAGGCCCGGGTGCTTGGGCTCAATCGCCCGGCCATGAGTATTACCGGAAGCGGTGCTCACGGAATTATAGCTACGATGCCGTTGTTTGCCTATTTTCAGGTACATTATGGGGAGGTGGGGGATGTACTTCTCCTCCGGGCTACAGCACTTAGTTATCTGATCACTATGTATATTAAAGAATATTCCGGGAAACTTTCGGCGTTCTGTGGATGTGGGATTGCGGCAGGCTGCGGCATGGCGTGCGGACTTGCATTTTTAAGGGGAGCGAAAGAAAGCCAGGTCGGTATGGTAATCCGTAATATGGCAAGCGGTCTTACGGGCATGATCTGTGACGGTGGCAATCACGGGTGCACCATGAAAGGGATTGTAGCTGTGGACGCAGCGTATCGTGCGGTGGACCTTGCAATGCAAGATGCGGCTATCGGGGAGATCCACGGAATCAATGGACGGACACCGGAAGAGACAATGAGATATATGGGGATGATCGCTTCTCCGGGTATGGTTCATACAGAAGAAACAATTGTAGGCATTATGGGGCAGAAATAAGAATGGAGTGAATAGAATTGAGCAGAAAAATAAAGGAGAAGAAGAAAAGCCATGTACTTTCAAATATTGTTTTGGCAGTATCAGTGGCAGTGTTTATCCTGGCAGCGTATCAGTTGTTCCGGATTGGAAAAGGTTACCAGGACGGGAGAAAAGACTATAAAGAGATTCAAGACCTTGCCATAGAGAAGAAAAAGGATAAGAAAAGCGGAGAAGACAAATTCATTGTAGATTTTGAAAAGCTTGCTGAAAAGAATCCGGATGTTATCGGGTGGCTTAAGTTTGATCCGGAGCCTGCTGTCATCAACTACCCTATTGTGCAGGGAAAGGACAACCAAGAGTATCTCCATAAGACGTTTTCTAAAAATGAGAACGGGCTTGGAGCAATCTTTTTAAATGTAGATAACAGCAGTAAATTCAAAGATAAGCACTCAATCATATATGGACACCGGATGAAGGACGGTTCTATGTTCCGGCATCTGCAGGACTACGAAAAAAAGGAGTTCTGGAAAAAGAATCAGCATTTTTACATCTATACTCCAGGCGGACGGGTGATTACTTACCGGGTCTATTCGGCAGGAGAAGTGCTTGATATGTCAGAGGCTTATGAAACGGAGTTTGCCAATGGAACAGAATACCAGGAATTCCTAGACAAGACGAAAAAGGATTCTCTTTATGAGACGGGAGTAAAGGTGCGGACGGCAGATAAGGTCGTGACCTTGTCAACTTGTACCAAATCCAGTGATAATCATCGTTTTGTAGTCCATGGAGTGAAGGAATCGGAGGAAGTCGTGGAAGAATAAAAATTGAGAGGTGAAAGAGATGGTATCATACACATATGAAGTCGGGGATGTTGTTACACTGAAAAAACAGCATCCATGCGGGAGCAAAGAGTGGGAAATCCTGCGTGTGGGTGCGGACTTTCGGTTGAAATGCAAAGGGTGCGGACATCAGATAATGATTGCCCGCAGACTTGTGGAAAAAAATACAAGAGATTTGCAGAAAAAAGCTTGAAACGGGCATTAGAGTATGTTAACATATCTAACTGTGATACATTGAATTCATGCTGTGAGCAATTTAATGTTCAGCATGGATATCCTTGCTCTCGCGGTGATGCGAGAGCCAAAAGACCAGAAGGAGGTGCAAAGACGACATGAACAAATATGAATTAGCTGTTGTTGTCAGTGCAAAAATCGAAGATGACGAGAGAGCACAGGTAATCGAAAAAGTAAAAGCTTTAGTAGAGCGTTTCGGCGGCCAGATCTCAGATGTCGATGAATGGGGTAAGAGGAGATTAGCTTACGAAATTCAGAAGATGAAAGAAGGATATTATTATTTCATCCACTTCGAGTCTGATGCCGAGACTCCAGGCGAAATCGAACAGAGAATTCGCATCATGGACAACGTGATCAGATATTTATGCGTTAGACAGGAAGCATAAGCAGGAAGCAGAGGTAGAATATGAATAAAGTAATTTTGATGGGACGCTTAACGAGAGATCCGGAAGTGAGATATTCACAGGGTGATAATTCTATGGCAATTGCAAGGTATACTTTGGCAGTTGACCGCAGATTCAGGCGGAATAATGATGGAGAGCAGACGGCTGATTTTATCGGCTGTGTTGTTTTCGGCAAAGGTGCGGAGTTTGCAGAGAGATATTTCAGGCAGGGACTTAAGGTAGTAGTAACCGGTCGGATCCAGACAGGAAGCTATACCAACAAGGACGGCCAGAAGGTATACACGACAGATGTTGTAGTTGAGGATCAGGAATTCGCAGAGAGCAAAGCGGCGAGCGATGCCAATGCAGGAAGTTTTCGTCAGTCAGCGCCCACACCGGCTCCGGCACCGGTATCCGATGCAGGTGACGGCTTCATGAATATCCCTGACGGGATAGATGAGGAATTACCTTTTAACTAGTATTGAACAGGAGGTTGAGGAATAATGGCTTACGATAAAGCAAATCGCCCGGAAGGCGGCTTCAAAAGAAGAGGCGGCGGACGTAGGAGAAAAAAAGTCTGTGTTTTCTGCGGAAAAGAAAACAATGAGATCGATTATAAAGATGTTGCAAAATTAAGAAAGTATATCTCTGAGAGAGGCAAGATCCTTCCGAGGAGAATTACAGGAAACTGTGCAAAGCATCAGAGAGCGCTTACTGTAGCGATTAAGAGAGCGCGCCATATTGCATTGATGCCGTATGTACAGGATTAATGAGTGATTAAGAGGGAATCTTTTCAGACCGGAATTTTTAGTCTGAAAAGGAAGCCCTCTTTTTATATACAGTTGTTTGGGGAGACCGGACAGCCTTTTGCGCCCGCCGAGGGGTAACGTTTTTAATATTATTACATATAATAAAACAGATACCAGCGCAAGGAGTGTACGTACATGGACCAGAAACTGCCTTTTTATATGGTGTACCAGATGCCGATATTCGGTGATGAAGACAGAATGCTCCGGCGGGATTACACTTATATGAAGAGTGCCTATCCTGACACGGCCAAACGTCTTCTTCCTTTTATAGAAGAGGAGTGTGATCGGTTAGAATACGATGGGAGCATGATGTTTGATGAATATCCGGATAAGCTGCAATTGCGGCTAATGTGCCGGAGAATTTACGATAGAGCGGAAAAAGAGGAAGAGAATCCGGGCGAGTGGCTTAAGGAGCTGATACAAGTCATGGCATTTCAGGAGCTGTGCCAGAGACGCTGTGAACACAGGCATTACAGAAAAAAATTGTATTAGTATCCGGGTAGATGATCGGGTACAAAAATGGGCTGTGCAGAGGAAAAGAAAACATATGTGCGCAGCCCTTTATACATTTGTGGTAGACGGATGGATAAAGATATGTTAAAATGTCTTTCGTATTGAAGATAAGGGGAGTCAAGACATGGAGAATATCATTTTTATCGGTATGCCTGCCGTGGGGAAGAGCACGATTGGGGTCGTGGTGGCAAAGCATCTGGGATATAACTTTATTGACACGGATCTTCTGATTCAGGAAAGGGAGAAGAGGCTCCTGAGAGATATTATTGCTCAGGAAGGATTGGAAGGATTTTTAAAAATTGAAGACCGTATTAACGCGGAGGTTCAGGCGGAGCATTCGGTGATTGCTCCGGGAGGAAGTGTTGTATATTGTGAAAATGCCATGAAACATTTTAAAGAGATTGGAATCATCGTATATTTGAAAGCTTCTTTTGAAACAATAAGTAAAAGACTTGGAAATGCAAAAAAACGCGGGGTGGTTTTCCGAGAGAATCAAACGCTTGAGGACTTATATAGTGAGCGTACCGCACTTTTTGAAAAGTATGCAGATGTTACTATATGTGAGGATGGCGTAAGCTTGGAGGATACCTTTGAGCTTGTCCTGGATACCTTAAGGGATAGTAAATTTGTTACGGATTAGTTACACAATTGTAAAAAAGATTTTACAATCACAAAATTTGTGATATAATAAGCGAGTACGAATATAGTAGTTTACATATCTTACAGAGTAAGATGAGATGGTTTGATATAGAATAAGTTAGTGTCGAGGTGCATGTATGGAGCAGTATATTATAAAAGGCGGACACCCGTTGGTAGGAGAAGTTGAGATTGGCGGAGCGAAGAATGCGGCTCTTGCGATTTTAGCGGCAGGTATTATGACAGACGATACAGTTCGCATTGATAATCTTCCGGATGTAAATGATATTAATGTCCTTCTGGACGCGATTGAAGGAATTGGTGCAAGTGTGCACCGGGTTGACCGGCATACCGTTACGGTCAATGGAAAAGGAATCAGAGATTTCAGTATAGAATACGATTATATAAAAAAGATTCGGGCATCCTATTATCTGCTCGGCGCGCTGCTTGGAAAATATAAGCACGCGGAGGTGGCTCTTCCGGGCGGCTGCAATATCGGGAGCAGGCCCATTGACCAGCATCTAAAGGGATTCCGCGCGCTAGGCGCGGATGTAGATATTGAGCACGGGAAGATTATCGCAGAGGCAGACCGGCTTGTAGGCAAACATATTTATTTTGATGTTGTGAGTGTAGGGGCTACGATCAATGTGATGATGGCGGCTACGATGGCCGAGGGGCTTACCATTATGGAGAACGTGGCAAAAGAGCCTCATGTTGTTGATGTGGCCAATTTCCTTAACAGTATGGGAGCGAATATCCGAGGCGCAGGAACGGATGTAATAAAAATCCGCGGTGTAAGGAGTCTCCATGGGACTGAGTATTCTGTGATTCCGGATCAGATTGAAGCGGGGACATTTATGTTTGCGGCGGCAGCTACCAGAGGAGATGTGACGGTTTTGAATGTGATTCCGAAGCATTTGGAAGCTACCATTGCAAAACTTCTGGAAATCGGGTGTGAAGTGGAAGAATTCGATGATGCGGTGCGCGTAGTTTCCAAAGGAGGACTTCGGAGCACCCATGTAAAGACACTTCCCTATCCGGGATTCCCCACAGATATGCAGCCTCAGATTGGTGTAACATTAGCTTTGTGTAAAGGGACAAGTACGATTACAGAGAGTATTTTCGAAAATCGTTTTAAATATCTGGATGAGCTTGCGAGAATGGGAGGCAGCGTAAAGATTGAAGGAAATTCTGCAACGATCGAAGGCGTGAAAGAGTTCTCGGGCGCAAGGGTAAGCGCGCCGGACCTTAGGGCAGGCGCGGCGCTCTGCATTGCGGGGCTTGCGGCAGATGGGATTACGATTGTGGACGATATCGTGTACATCCAGAGAGGGTATGAGAGATTTGACGAGAAACTGCGGGGCATCGGCGCAGTGATGGAAAAGGTAGAGACGGAGAGGCAGATTCAGAAGTTCAAACTGAAAGTAAGCTGATGGTTTTAGGATGAATCTTAATATTTATTCTGCCAGCTTTTAAAAATAACAGGAATCCTGTATAATGTTATCTGTGAAAGGAGCGGATGGCAGTGTACAGGATTTTTATTGTTGAGGATGATATGACGATTGCGGGAGCGCTGGCGGAGCATCTACGGAAATGGGATTACGAGGCGGAATACGCGAGAGACTTTAAAAATATCGTGGAGCGGTTCGTGGCGTTTGAGCCGCAGCTTGTGATTCTTGACATCATGCTGCCGCTGTTTAACGGATTTCACTGGTGCCAGGAGATAAGGAAGATTTCGAAGGTGCCGATTATCTTTTTGTCGTCAGCCAGCGACAATATGAATATCGTTATGGCGATGAATATGGGCGGAGATGATTTTATCGAAAAGCCTTTTGACTTAAATGTGGTGACGGCGAAGGTGCAGGCGGTGTTAAGGCGCGCGTATGCTTTTCAGGGAGCGACGGAGGTCATTGAGCGCCAGGGGGTGGTCCTGAAACTGAATGACGCGGCGGTGAATGTTAAGGGCGGGGAGAAGGAGCTTACGAAGAATGAATTCCGTATCTTAAGGCTCCTTATGGAGAAGGCAGGGCATATCGTTCCCAGGGATGAGATTATTGAAAATCTGTGGGAGAGCGATGAATTTATCGACGACAATACGCTGACGGTGAATGTGACGAGACTCAGGCGGAAACTGGAATCCATGGGCGCATCGGATGTGATTCGGACGAAGAAAGGGATAGGGTATATTATAGAGTGAACGCAGTGACAGGCAGGACAATCTTTATCTTTCATCGGTATTTGAAGGAGAATCTGGGGGAAATCATCATGTATATTGGATTCATGCTTATTTTTCCTGTGATTTTTTATCTGTATAATGTCCGCACGGACGCGGTAAAGTATGCGTCTTTGCTTGGATTTTTCTGGTTTCTTTTGTGGGAGGCGGCAAATTTTCTACGGTATAAGAGGCATCATGAGGAGCTTTTAGAGGCGGAGAGGAAAGCTCCGGCGGAGCTTTTCGGGCTGCCGGAGGCGAAGACGGCGGCTGAGGAGGACTACCGGAGGATATTGGAAAAGGTGTATGAGGCGAAGGTGGAGACGGAATCTGTGGGCAGTGAATTCCGGCGTGAGATGATGGATTATTACGGGATGTGGGTGCATCAGATTAAGACTCCGATTGCGGCGCTTAGGGTGCTTTTGCAGTCGGACGAGGCCTTTGCGCTTAACCGGGAGATGCGGCAGGAGCTTTTTAAGATTGAGCAGTATGTGGAGATGGCGCTTGCCTACCTTCGGACTTCGGATGGGGCGTCAGATTTTGTGTTTGCCCGGTACGAGCTGGACGGCATCATCCGGCAGGCGGTGAAGAAATATTCCCAGATGTTCATCCTGCAAGACGTAAAGCTTAACTATGAGCCGGTGAAAAAGAACGTGGTCACGGATGAAAAGTGGCTGGCATTCGTGATTGAGCAGCTTTTGTCCAATGCGCTTAAATATACCTATTCCCAAAAGGAAAAGGGGAGCATCTCTGTCTATATGGAGGGAGAGAGCCTTGTAATCGAGGATACGGGAATCGGTATCTGGGCGGAGGACTTGCCGCGGGTGTTTGAGAAGGGATTTACCGGGTATAATGGGAGAGAGAATAAAAAGTCAACCGGAATCGGGCTGTACCTGTGCAAGACGGTGACGGATAAGCTGGGGCATGGGATATGGCTTTGCTCGGAAGTGGGGAGAGGAACGAAGGCGTATATTGACTTTGGGCACGAAGAGAATGGCAGAGGCTTTTTGAGACGGTAGATGAGGAGCTTACGCTGGATTATGCCAGGGGTCTGCACCGGGAGCTTGGGAAGATGACAATCATTAATGCCGGAGCACTGCGGCTTGATGAGGTTCGGATTGCAGGTAGCAGCTATATCCCGCCTGTGCCGGATGAGGGGCAGACGGAAAAAGAGATTGCCAAGATGGTTTGCGGCGGTAAGGAGTGGACGGAGAAGGCTCTGGATGTGATGCTGTATTTTACGAAACGGCAGTTGTTTTATGACGGGAATAAGAGGATTGCCATGATGGCGGCGAATAAGATGCTGATTGAGCATGGGTGCGGGATTCTGACAGTGGGTCAGGAGAAATTGCAGGAGTTCTTTACGCTGCTGGTTGGGTATTATGAGGATGAGGGGGAGAAGGATAAGTTAAAGAAATTCTTGTATGGATGCCTGGATGGTTTTAAGAAGGTTTCATAAGTTTGGAACGGTGGTTTGTTACGAGGAAGGAGATAATAATGCTGCTGAACATTAAGGAAAAGAAGGTTATCCGAAATGAAAAAACAGATATATCAACTGATGAGTATATAGAGAAATTGTGCTTTGATGTTGCGGATTTGATTGAGCATGCCAGGAATCTTGCAGTTCAACAGGTAAATATTGTGCAATTGCTGACTTATTATTCAATAGGGAAATGGATTGTAGAGGTTCAGCAAAAAGGTGAGAGCAGGGCAAGATATGGCGGTCGGGTTATTAAGAAACTGTCAGATAAGCTGCAGCGGAAGTTTGGCAGGGGATTTTCAAAGTCAAATTTAGAATATTTCCGCAAGTTTTATTTGATGTATGAAAACAGAATTGCCAAACAGTGTTTCAGCAATTTGCTATTGAAAAAACCCAGACATTGTTTGGGCAATTAGAAAAGGAAAAGCCATTTTTATTATCGTGGTCGCATTATCTTCTGTTAATGCGGATTAAGAACGAGGATGAGAGAAGTTTTTATGAGATTGAATCGGCGAAGTCCGGATGGAGTATTCGTACCTTGCAGAGACAATACAATTCCAGCTTATATGAACGGCTGGCACTCAGCCGGGATAAAGAGGCGGTTATGCGGCTGGCGAAGGAAGGGAACATTATCGCAAAGCCGGAGGATATTGTAAAGCAGCCTACCGTACTTGAATTTTTGGGCATGGAGGAGAAAACGGAGTATTCGGAGACAGAGTTGGAATCGGCGATTATTGATAAGTTACAGAAGTTTCTGCTGGAGATGGATAAGGGATATTTGTTTGAGGCGAGGCAGAAACGATTTACTTTTGAAGAAGACAACTTTTTTGTGGATTTGGTTTTTTACAACCGGCTTTTGCGTTGTTATGTGCTGATTGATTTAAAGGTGGACAAACTGACTCATCAGGATATCGGTCAAATGCAGATGTATGTGAATTATTATGACCGATATGAAAAATTGGAGGATGAAAAGCCGACAATTGGTATTTTGTTGTGCAAAGAAAAGAATGATGCCCTGGTTGAGATTACTTTGCCGAGGGACGCGAATATATACGCCTCCGAGTATAACCTGTATCTGCCGGACAAAAAGCTTTTACAGGAGAAACTGCGGGAATGGATTGCGGAAGAAGAGTAACGGGAATTTGTTATAAACCTTACAAAGATGTAAGTTTAAACAGGGAAAATGTAATCTGATTCGATGGATATACATTTTCTCTTTTTTTATAATAGAGCCAGAAAATGAATTTGAAAGGAAGGAAAAGCATATGGCACTATTGGATGTGAAAAATGTGAGAAAGATATATACCGCCCGTTTCGGCGGCAATCAGGTGGAGGCCCTCAGGGATGTGAATTTTTCCGTGGAGCCGAGGGAGTATGTGGCAATCATGGGGGAGTCCGGCTCGGGGAAGACGACGCTGCTTAATATACTGGCGGCGCTTGATAAGCCAAGCGGTGGCAAGGTATTGCTTAAAGGGCGCGACCTGGCGCAGGTGAAGGAGCGGGAGCTGGCGGCGTTTCGGAGGCAGAACCTGGGGTTCGTGTTTCAGGACTTTAATCTTCTGGATACGTTTTCTCTTAAGGACAATATCTTTCTTCCGCTGGTACTTTCTGGAAAGAAGTATGACGAGATGGAAAAGCGGCTTGCGCCGATTGCAAAGACGCTTGGGATTGAGGAGCTTTTGGAAAAGTATCCGTACGAGGTGTCCGGTGGGCAGAAACAGCGGGCGGCGGCAGCGAGGGCGTTGATTACGAAACCGCAGCTTATCCTGGCGGACGAGCCGACGGGAGCCCTTGACTCGAAGGCGGCGGATGAGCTTATGGGGTTGTTTGCGCGGATTCATGAGGACGGGCAGACCATCCTTATGGTGACCCACAGCGTGAAGGCGGCGAGCAGCGCGGACAGGATTCTGTTTATCAAGGATGGAGAGGTGTTCCACCAGCTTTACCGGGGCAATCTTTCCAATGAGCAGATGTACCAGAAGATTTCCGATACGCTGACGGTGCTGGCGACGGGAGGTGGAAAGCATGAATAGGTCTGTTCATTCAAGGCTTGCGGTGACGAATCTTAAGAATAACCGTAAGACTTATGTTCCGTATGTCCTGACATCCGTCCTTACGGTGATGATGTATTACATCATTGATGCCCTTTCGCGAAACAGCAGTGTGGGGGATGGAAATGTGCAGGAGGTACTTTCTTATGCGGTGGTGGTCGTCCAGATATTTTCCGTCATTTTCTTGTTCTATACCAACAGCTTTCTTATGAAACGCAGGAAGAAGGAAGTGGGCATGTACAATATCCTTGGCATGGGAAAGGGACACATCGCGAAGATGTTCCTGGTGGAGACGCTGCTTACGGTAATGATTAGTATCGGCGGCGGCATCGCCGGGGGAATCCTTACGGGAAAGCTGATGTGGCTTGTGTTGCTTAAGATATTGCACTATGATGTAAATATGGAATTTGCCGTGTCAGGGGCGGCGGTCCTCCATACGCTGATTTTGTTCGCGGTCATCTTCGGGATGACTTTGGGCTACAATCTCTGGCAGATTAAGCTTTCGAATCCTGTGGAGCTCCTTCGGGGCGGCCATGAGGGGGAGCGGGAGCCGAAGACGAAGTGGGTGCTTGCGGCAGCAGGCATTTTGCTGGTGGGGTACGGCTATTATGTGGCGCTTAGCACGGAGTCGCCGCTGGCGGCAATCCAGCTGTTTTTTGTGGCGGTGGTGTGCGTAATCCTCGGCACTTATGCGCTGTTCGTGGCGGGGAGCGTCGCTTTCCTTAAGATGCTGAAAAAGAAAAAGAATTTTTACTATCACACAAAGTATTTTACGGCGGTGTCCGGCATGATATACCGGATGAAACAGAATGCGGTGGGGCTTGCCAATATCTGTATCTTAAGTACCATGGTGCTGGTGATGATTTCCACGACTATATGTATGTACATGGGGATGGATGACATTTTAACAACGAGGTACCCCAGGGAGTTTGAGGCGACTTCTTTCAATCCGGACAGGGAGAAGGAGGAGAAGATGCTCCGTATCATCGATAAGGAGACAGGAAATGCCGGTGTCCGGCAGAAGGAGCGGATGGAATATCATTACGGCAGCGCAGTGACGCTTAAGGACGGCAATGAGTTTAAGATTGCGGCGGATGAAGATGTATACAGCGGAAATCCGGATATCTGTGAACTCAAAATAATTCCTCTTGCGGATTACAATGTGATTGAGGGGCGCACGGCAAGCCTTGATGAAGACGAGGTGCTCCTGTACAATCCGGACAGGAATGCAGAAGAGGTTGGGAACAGCATTCGGATAGCGGGTGAGCCTTACCGGGTGGCGGAGGAGCTTAAGACATTTTCCCTGGAGGAAAAGAATGATTCGAGGATTGTGGGCGGCTGCTATGTCATCGTGAAGGATGAGGCGCAGATACAAAGATTCCTGGATGCGGTTTACGACAGGCTGAGCAAGGAGTATGACCAGCTTGAAGAGATGAAGGTACAGTACAAGGTCTGCCTTGACCTGGAGGGCGAGGCAAAAGGCTGCCGGAAAGCGGAGGCGGCCATCAGGGAACGCATGAAAAAGGAAGTGCCGGAGTCTTACTGCGACGGGCGTGAGATTGAGCGGGAGTCATTTTACTATGTGTACGGCGGGCTGTTTTTTATCGGGATGTATCTCGGGCTTATGTTTTTGATGGCGACGGTCCTTATCATCTACTATAAGCAGATATCGGAAGGGTATGACGACAGGGAGCGTTACCAGATCATGCAGAAAGTGGGCATGAGCAAGAAGGAGGTTAGGCAGTCTATCCGCAGCCAGGTGCTGATGGTATTCTTCCTGCCGCTGGCGGCAGCAGTGGTGCATATCGCGGCGGCGTTTAAGGTGATCACGAAACTTCTGGCAGTCCTTAATATGGTGAATGTGCCGCTGTTTTTGATGTGTACGGTGGCGACGGTGGCTGTGTTCGCGGTGTTCTATGCGGCGGTGTTTGGGGTGACGGCAAGGGAGTATTATCGGATTGTGGGGTAGATAAAAGGTGAAAGTATACAAATCTTTGTGGATGGGTTATAATTAAAAATAGAAAGAAAAGGGGGCGGGAGATATGGAAAGAGTTGTAGGAATCGGACATCAGGACTTTGAGACTGTCATAAAAGAGAATATTTTTTATGTGGATAAGACTCATTTTATCAGGGAATGGTGGGAGGCCAGGGATATTGTGACGCTGATCACCCGCCCGAGAAGATTTGGGAAAACACTGAACATGAGTATGACGGAGCAGTTTTTCTCTGTAAAATATGCGGGCAGAGGAGATTTGTTTGAAGGATTGTCTGTATGGAAGGATGAAAAATACCGCGGGCTGCAGGGAACATATCCGGTGATTGCCTTAAGCTTTGCCAGAGTAAAGGCGACTTCTTTTTCGGATGCCCAGAAGGAAATCTGCTATCTGATCAAGGAGATATATAATCAGTGTGATTTCCTGCTTGAGGGCGACTTGCTGAACGACGATGAGAAGGCGCTGTACAGGCAGGTGTCTGCCGAGATGGATAAGTATATAGCGGTCAGCACCCTGAGGGCTTTGTCGGATTATCTGATGCGGTATTATGGGAAAAAGGTGATCATTCTTCTGGACGAATATGATACGCCGATGCAGGAGGCGTATGTGTATGATTACTGGGATGAGCTGGTGGAGTTTATAAGGAGTCTGTTCAATGCGACGTTTAAGACGAATCCGTATCTGGAGCGGGCGCTGCTGACCGGGATTACGAGGGTGAGCAAGGAGTCGATTTTCTCGGATCTGAATAATCTAAAGGTAGTTACGACAACTTCGGATAAATATGAGACGGCTTTTGGTTTTACGGAAACAGAAGTGTTTAATGCGTTGGAGGAATTTGGACTGTCAGACAAGAAACTGCAGGTAAAGGCTTGGTATGATGGATTCGTATTTGGGAAAACGGAAGATATTTATAACCCATGGTCGATTATTAATTATTTGGATTCGGAAAAAATCGGTTTGTACTGGGCTAATACGAGTTCTAACAGTCTGGTGGGAAAGCTCGTCAGAGAGGGCGACGGCGAGAACAAACGGCAGTTTGAGCGGCTGCTGCAGGGGGAAACGATTGGTGCTGAGATTGATGAGCAGATTGTGTTCGGTCAGCTTAGCACGAGGCAGGATGCGGTGTGGAGCCTCTTGGTTGCCAGCGGCTATCTTAAGGTTGTCAGGACAGAGTTCGTGGAGAGGACGGGGCGGCAGTATTATGAGCTGGCGCTGACGAATAAGGAAGTCAGGGTGATGTTCGAGCGTATGATCCGGGATTGGTTTTCGATGAACAGCCATTATAATAACTTTATCAAGGCGCTGCTTTTAAATGACCTGAAGGCTATGAATGTATATATGAATAAGGTGAGCATGGAGACGTTCAGTTATTTCGATACGGGGAAGAAACCGTCGGAAGAGGAGCCGGAAAGATTTTACCATGGCTTTGTGCTTGGGCTTATGGCGGAGCTTGCGGACAGGTATGTGGTCACTTCCAACCGGGAGAGCGGGTTCGGTAGATATGATGTGATGCTGGAGCCGAGGGAGTCAAAGGATGATGGGATGATTCTGGAATTTAAGGTTCAGGACAGCGAGGAAGAAAAGGAGCTTTCGGATACGGTTCGGGCGGCTCTTGCTCAGATAGAAGAGAAAAATTATGCGGCGGCGTTGACGGCAAAGGGGATTCCGGAAGGAAAAATACGAAAGTACGGGTTCGCATTTTGCGGGAAGAAAGTATTGATTGGGAGATAGTACGGAGGAAAATGAAGTGGCTGAATTGGAAAACAGTAAAGAGCTGATTAGCGTATTATGGAGCGGGGCAGATATACTCCGCTCTAAAATGGATGCAAATGAGTATAAAGATTATTTGCTGGGAATGGTGTTCTACAAGTATCTATCGGATTCATTTTTGATCAAGACTTATGATTTGCTTTTTGATGAAAAGCCGGAATCGATAAAAGCTGCGTTAGGGGCTTACAGGGAGGCGCTGGAAGATGAGAGCGCGGAAGAACTGAAGGAGCAGCTTAAGGTGGAATGCCATTATGTGATTGAGCCTGATTTGACATATACCTGTTTTGCGGATGCGGCGAGAAATAATTTATTTAATCGTGAACAACTGCAGAAGGCATTTAATAATATTGAGCAGAGCGATACTCTGTTTGCGGATTTGTTTACAGATATCGACTTGTATTCTAATCGTCTGGGAACGGGGGACCAGAGACAAAGTGATACAATCTCAAGTTTGATCAAGGAAATCGATCAGGCTGATCTGCTGAATTCCGATGCGGATGTGCTTGGAAATGCATATGAATATCTAATCGGTCAGTTTGCCTCTGAGACTGGAAAGAAAGCGGGGGAATTCTATACGCCGCAGGCGGTGTCTAAGATATTGACGAAAATAGCCATAGCAGGGCAGGAGACGAAACGGGGATTATCTGTGTATGATCCTTGTATGGGTTCCGGCTCACTGCTTTTAAATGCAAAGAAATATGCGAAAGAACCGGGTTATATTAAGTACTATGGGCAGGAGCTGATGACGTCTACCTATAACCTTGCGAGAATGAATATGTTCTTGCATGGGATTGTCCCGGAGAATCAAATTCTCCATAATGGTGATACTCTGGATGGAGACTGGCCTACCGGGGAGGAGACGAATTTTGATATGGTACTTATGAATCCTCCGTATTCCGCAAAGTGGAGCGCGGCATCCGGATTTTTGCAGGATGAGAGATTCGGCGACTATGGAGTGCTGGCGCCTAAGTCGAAGGCGGATTATGCATTTTTGCTGCATGGTCTGTACCATTTGAAAAATAATGGTACGATGGCTATTGTGTTGCCCCATGGCGTATTGTTCAGAGGGGCGGCGGAAGGGAAAATTAGGGAAAAATTACTTCGGGCAGGAAATATTTATGCCGTTATCGGATTGCCTGCAAATTTGTTTTATAACACATCTATTCCTACCTGTATTGTAGTGTTGAAGAAACACAGGGAGGGAAGGGATGTCCTGTTTATCGATGCCTCCCGGAAGTTTGAAAAGGGCAAAAGGCAGAATGCGATGACGGATGAACATATTGATTCTGTCATTGACTTGTATGATAAGAGGGAGACGGTGGAGAAAGAGTCTTTTCTTGCGAGTTTTGAGGATATAGAAAAGAATGACTTTAATCTTAATATTCCAAGGTATGTGGATACCTTTGAGAAAGAAGAGATAGAGCTGAATGTCCTTCTGGCAGATATGAAGAAGACAGATGAGGAACTTGAAAAAGTTCAGGGGGAATTTGTGTCACTTCTCAAGGAGTTGACCTCTTCGGATGATTCCATTATGAGAGAGTTAGATGAACTTATTGGGATGGCTGAGGGAGGAGTGTTATGAATAAGCCGAAGATAAGATTTACGGGGTATGAGGACGATTGGGAACAGCGTAAGTTGGATGACTGGGGTACTTTTTATTACGGAAGGAGTTGTCCGAAATGGTCAGTAACAGAAGATGCAACAATTCCATGTATAAGATATGGAGAACTGTATACCAAGTTTGGTGCAAAAATTGATAAGGTATATTCATATACAAATATGTCGCCAGAGAACCTTAGATTTAGTAAAGGAACAGAGGTTTTGATTCCACGAGTTGGTGAAGATCCGATGGATTATAACCATTGTACATGGCTTTCGATGCCGAATGTAGCGATTGGGGAGATGATTTCTGTATTTAATACAGATAATAATCCGCTATTCACAGCAACTATGTTTAATGCAACTTTGCAGAATGAATTTGCCATGCGTGTTGAAGGTGGTAGTGTAACAAATTTGTATTTTGAAAAGTTAAAAAATATTGATGTATCATTTCCGGCTTTGAAAGAACAAGAGAAAATTGCCAGTTATTTTGATATCCTCGACCACCTCATCACCCTTCACCAGCGTAAGTGTGAAGAGACAAAAACACTAAAAAAATATATGCTCCAAAAAATGTTTCCACAAAACAGAACGAATGTTCCGGAGATTAGATTTGATGGTTTTACTGACACTTGGGAACAGCGTAAGGTTACAGAACTTGGAGATATTTATATAGGTTTAGTGACGACTATGACTGCACACTATACAGATCATGGAACATTATTGATAAGAAATTCAGATATTAAAGATGGAAAATTTGAATTTGATACAGAGCCAATATTTTTAGATGATAAATTTGCTGAAGCTAATAAATCAAGGATGCATAAAGTTGGTGATGTCATTACCGTCCATACTGGAGATGTTGGAACGTCGGCTGTCATTACTGAAAATGAAGCAAATTCAATAGGTTTTGCGACAATTGTTACGAGACCAAATAATGAAATTTTGGATTCATATTATCTGTCTGTATTTCTTAATACTGATAAGCATAAGAATTGGGCGGTGCAAATGTCAACAGGAGATGGACGAACAAATTATAATCTCCGTGAATACACAGAATTGATTGTTCCTATTCCAGTAATAAATGAACAAAAGAAAATCGCTGAGTATATTATGGCCTTGAATAACCTCATCACCCTTCACCAGCGGAAGTGTGATGAATTAGTGAAAATCAAGAAATATATGTTGCAAAATATGTTTGTTTAAATAATTGACAAGATTTTGAAGGGATGCGAATAGTAAAAAGAATAGAAAAGTGGGAGGTTTTGAATGAGTGAACAGAAAAAAAAGATTGGTTTTACCGTCGCGTGTGTAAATGAATTTGCTCAACAGCATAATCTCAGTATACAAGAATCATTCCGTTATCTTTTTCAATTTAAAGGTATTGCTTTTATAAAAGAAAACTATGAAGTGGAACATACATTAGATTTTGGAACAATAGTGGAAGATTTGGGAATGTTATGCCGTAAAAACGGAGGTGTGCTGTGAGACTATACCATGGAAGTAATGTTGTGATAGAAAGTATCAACTACAGGATGACTTCAGAAAAATGTCAGACATTAAAATTATGGATTTTGGAATACAAACGACAGAAGAATGGGCAAAATTTGTAATGAATAATAGGAATAGAACATTTACAGATGAAGCGAATACTCTGTGTAACAAAGATAATAAATACGATATTATTATCGGTCCTGTCGCAGATGATAATATGGCATTACTATTTCGTCAGTATGAAAATGAAATTATTGATTTTGAAACATTACTGAAAGGAATGATATATAAGAAAACATCTTCACAATATTCTTTTCACACGGAAAAGGGTATTAGGCTTTTGCGAAAGGTGGATGATTAGTATGAGTAAACAAGACCAATTAATAGAATATATAGTTCAGGATATTGTTTATATGCTTGCTACAGATCAGAATATTGAATACGATGAAGCAATGAATAAATTTTATAATTCGGAAGTATTTGAAAAGTTACAAGATAAGGAAACAGGTTTGTATTTGGAAAGTTCAAAATATATATATGATCTTTTCAAAGATGAGATGAATTTTGGGCATATTATTCAGGCAGAGATATAAGTATAAGGGGTTATGACCTTCACCAGCATAAGTGTGAAGAATTGCGGAATATAAAGAAATTTATGATACAAAATATGTTTGTGTGACATTATAGGTATGTAATTGCGAATAAATCGAGGGCTGAAAATAGACAGTAAATACGTTTTGACGTTGTAAAGGGAGAGAGTAATATGTTAAACATCTTTTTTGGTGACATGAAAGACGTGATTTTTAATACGTCGGTGTATTTTAAAAACGTGTATCATGATGAGTGGATAACGGCGCCGCTATCGGTAGAGATGATTGCGGAGGTCGACAAGTCAAAGGTAATTGATGGTGGTGTGATAGACAGTCCGGTATTGGGGAAAATACCGCCGACAGGTTTGTCCGGTGGGGTCAAGACGTTGATGCTGATTGAGAACAGGCCGGACAAGGTATTTAACGCCACGAATTGTGGTAACAATTGTGCAAAGTGGCTTTTGAGGATAGCCGAGAAAAAAGACGTGACGATTGATCTTAGATATATGATGGATTTTGGAGAAGGAGATTTTGATATCAGGGTCTTAAATAATGACCGGGTTGTTCACAGTATGGAGGAACTGGTTGCGGCGGCGATTCAGTATGTGTAGGTGGGAAAGTTGAATTGTTTTGTGTCATCCGTGGAGTTTGCGCGTTTCATCCAGGGGACGGACAATTATTATGTACTCAAACTTCCCACATTAAAAATGGGATTTGCTCCTTGAAAAATCAATACTTTAGCTCACAAAATAGCGCTCAGGCAGCCACTGAACCGCACTCCAATGCTTTTTGCATGTACTTTGGCAGTCTTTGGATAAAGCTGGCGGTGAATTCCTCCAGTTGCTGTTCTGTGATGTGGAAATATTCCATAACGGCATCCATTAGTACACCTATGATAATCTTCATGGATTGGCTGAACGTGATATCATCCAGCTCATCCATGAGGCGGAAAAACAGTTCACAAATCGTTTTGTCATCCGTATTGCATCGCTGTGTAACTGCAAGCATCATATATCGTGCAAAAACAATGGATACATGGGCAATCAAAGCATCATAGGAAAGGCTCCGGCACTCCTTTGCCAAATGCAGATAGGATTTGCAGGTCTTGAAAAACACCTCGATATCCCAGCGTTTCCCATAAATACGGATGATTTCTTCCGCTGTGAGAGTTGTATCCGTGCTGATGATGGCAAGCCAGTCTTTTTTCCTGCTTTTGTTCCGAACACAGACGATTCTTGCCGGAATTGCCTCATCACCAACGGTCACGTCAACGGAAAGCAGGTATTTGGATCGGTCTCTGCGTTTTCTGCACTGTTTATAGATTTCTTTGATGTTATATTTGCCATCCTGATAGCCATATTTGATCTTACTGCTTTTCTTAACCATTGCGATTGTGTCTAATTCGCAGTCTGTCTTTAATGCAGTAATGGTCTTCGGTGATGAAAACCAACTGTCGAACAGAACATATTTTGCACAAGCCCCAGATGACTGTGCTGCTCTGACCAGGTCAATCATGACTTCTGTTGCTTTTCGCCTGGATTCTTTCCGTCTTTTTCCGGCAAGAGAACGTCCATCGAAACTGGCAGGCCTGCAGAGCAGATTTTTGCCGTCGGCTGCCGACAGAAGGCAATGGTTGACCGGAACAAATGAGTTCCCATCGGACCATCCAAGTGTCAGCATACGGTAACCCCTCTTGTACTTCATAGAGCAGTGGTCAAAGACTTTTGCCAGAAGTTCCGTTTTCTTTGAACGGGAACGGTCAAACAGGCTGTCATCAATAATGAAGACATCTTTGCGGCCCTCGTCCGTAAGAGGCATCATGAAATCGTTAATTATCTGGCTTGAAAGCAAAGTTGTGAACCGGGACCAGTTAATCTTCGCATTATTGAGAAAGCGGTAAACGGTATTTTTACAGAACGAACCGTCAAATGTGCCCGTTTTCCGCTGCATATACATGCTCCGATCCGAGAAAATGAGACAGAACAGGTATCGAAACACTTCGATTACAGGGAGGCCTTTTGTTTTTCCAGCGTTACATTTGAAAAGAAGCTTTCCGACTTGGAATTTGTTCATAAAATTTGTGACAGAGTTAGAAATCTCATTTCCGTTTTCAGCATTATATGGTATACTTGACATGGCATAAATCTCCTTGCTGTGTGATTGTTCTTCGCAATTCAATTATACCATCAAGTGTAGGTTTGTGCCTTTTTTATGGACTAAAGTATTGATTTTTCAAGGTTGGGCACACCAATTGATGTGGGAAGTTTGAGTTATGTATTAGTAACCAGGGCAGACCGTCCGAAAACCTGCCTTGATATGATGCAGATGACTTGGGTAGAT
>ERZ777306.142-NODE-142-length-142410-cov-34.016880_pt1 | contig 142410 bp, 96 predicted proteins | sample MGYA00374966_ERZ777306 | MGnify/ENA primary metagenome ERZ777306 (study PRJEB29329, sample SAMN06343882) | mouse gut metagenome | isolation source: Mouse cecum | place: Austria: Vienna | collected 2014-11-15 ... | reverse complement strand
GGAATCAGCCCTAATTTTATTCACTTCATAAAAGTTTTATCGGACAGCAATATTTTTATTTCATACTGCCGCAGCAGAATTATTCGGCACGCAAAGTGAAGCGTTTGAATGCAAGGATCTGCAATTCAGGATCAGCTTCCTTCATTGTTTCTCTTACCGTCTTCTTGCCATCCATGATATCTTCCTGGTTCAGCAAGCAAACTTCCTTCAAGAACTTGCCAAGACGTCCCTTAGCGATGTTCTCGATCATCTGCTGAGGCAGGTTTGCTGCTTTTTCTGCAGAAACAGTAGCGATAATTTCTTTTGCCTTGGCAACATCTTCAGCCGTGATCCAGCCTTTAGCCATATTGCTTTCCATATGATCTTCGCTGTCAACGTGCGTCGGGTTGATGCCGGCTTTCTTCAGAGCAGCTTCAACAGCTTTCTGAACCTGTTCAGCCTTTGTCTTTTCGATTGCCACCTGGATTTCCTGTTCTTTTACAGCTTCAGGAACACCGGCTTCATCGATAGCGATCGGGTTCATGGCAGCGATCTGCATAGCGATGTTGTGGGCAGCCTCTTCAGATTCCTTGTTGAATGCAGCGATCGTACACAACTGGTTCTTTCCCATATGGTTGTAAACAGTGGTATAAGCACCTTCTACAACGTTATAGCCGTCCAGTTCCATCTTTTCGCCAGTGATACCACTACGGTCGGTAACAGCATCCTGCACAGTGCCTTTACCCATCGGCAAAGCTTTCACTTCGTCCAAAGTCTTGCACTTGTTAGCCACAGCAGCATCTAAGATGGCCTGAGCCAACGCGACGAAATCTTCATTCTTAGCCACGAAGTCGGTTTCGCACTTCAAAGCGATGATAGCAGCGAATTCACCGTCTTTCTTTGCCAAAACGCAACCTTCGGCAGCGTCGCGGTCAGAACGCTTAGCAGCGATAGCCTGTCCTTTTTTACGGATAATTTCCATTGCCTTTTCGATATCACCGTCGGATTCGGTCAAAGCCTTCTTGCAGTCCATCATACCAGCTCCGCTCATTTTGCGCAGCTTGGTAATATCAGCCATAGTTACAGCCATAATCTTATTTCCTTATTTATTTAATGTTTACTTTATTAATTGACAATGGACAATTGACAATTGACAATTCAAGTCAAAAGCCAATTGCCCATCGTTTCATTTTATGTTTCTCTTAATTTTCAATTGTCAATTTTCAATTGTCAATTGAATTACTCTTCGTCCTTAGCGAATTTGTCAGCAACGTTAGCGTTCAGTGCTTCGTCGTCTTCCTTCTTAGTACGTTCTTTCTTTACAGCAGCTTTAGCTTTGCGATCTCTTTTAGGAGCTTCGCCTTCGCCTGCAGCTTCAGTATCGATCTTTTCAGCTTTACGTTCCTGCAGGCCTTCGTTCATGGCTTCGCAGATAGCGCCTAAGATAACTTCTACAGATTTTGTAGCGTCGTCGTTAGCCGGAATCACGTAGTCGATGTTGTTCGGATCGGAGTTAGTATCAACCATTCCGAATACAGGAATACCCAGACGGTTCGCTTCACGAACTGCGATATGTTCTTTCATTACGTCAACAACGAACAAAGCTGACGGAAGACGAGTCAGGTCTACGATAGAACCCAAAGTCTTTTCCAACTTAGCACGCTGACGAGTGATCTGAAGTTTTTCTCTCTTGGAAAGATTATCAAATGTACCATCTTTTGTCATCTTATCGATAGTAGCCATCTTTTTGATAGCTTTACGGATAGTCGGGAAGTTGGTCAACATACCACCCGGCCAGCGTTCGATAACGTAAGGCATACCTACAGAAGAAGCCTTATCAGCGACAACTTGTTTAGCTTGTTTTTTAGTAGCAACGAAAAGCACTTTCTTGCCCTGTTTTGCCAGGTTCTTCATTACTTCTGCTGCTTCGTCTACTTTAGCAACTGTTTTATATAAGTCAATGATATGAATACCATTGCGCTCCATGAAAATATAAGGAGCCATTGCAGGGTTCCACTTTCTTTTTAAGTGTCCGAAGTGTACGCCAGCTTCTAATAACTGATCAAAATTAACTCTTGACATTGTTTTTTTCTTAAAATCGTTTACTTTCTTTTGTTTAACTCAATCATCAGGTAGTCCTCCCGTATGTCAGCATATAAAAAGAATCCTGATAATTTAGATACTAAACGCTTTGCTATACTTGTAAGGGACTCACAAATAAGATTAACGTTTACTGAACTGGAATCTCTTACGAGCTTTAGGACGTCCCGGTTTCTTACGTTCAACAGCACGCGGGTCACGAGTAACGAAACCTTCTGCGCGAAGAGCGGGTTTGTCTTCCGGATTGATCTTAACCAGTGCGCGGGCGATAGCCAGGCGAGCAGCTTCAGACTGTCCTTTGAAACCACCTCCATCGAGGTTGATCTTGATATCATATTGTTCTGCAACGTTCAGCTTTGCGAGCGGCTGCTTAACAATGAACTGAAGGATTGTAGAAGGAAAGTAATTAGCCAGATCACGTTTGTTGATAGTAATCTTTCCTGTACCTTCGCTTACGAATACGCGAGCAACTGCTGCTTTACGTCTTCCTATTGCATTTACTACTTCCATTGTGATTATTTATATGAGTTTATATCGATTAATTTAGGCTGCTGAGCTTCGTGTTTGTGCTCTGTTCCTGCATATACATACAGATTGTTCAACAGTTTAGCACCCAGACGATTCTTCGGAAGCATACCTTTTACTACTTTACGGAACAGACGGTCGTCACCTTTAGCCTGTAAGTCAGCCGGTGTATAAGCGATCTGTCCACCGGGATATCCGGTATATCTCAAATAAATACGATCGTTCCATTTATTACCTGTCAGAACGATTTTGTCTGCATTGATGATAATTACGTTATCACCACAATCAACGTGCGGAGTAAAACTGGGTTTGTACTTACCACGCAAAAGCTTTGCTACTTTTGCGCAAAGGCGTCCCAAAGTCTGTCCTTCGGCGTCAACAATGACCCACTCTTTGTTTACAGTTGCTTTGTTTGCAGAAATGGTCTTAAAACTTAAAGTATCCACTTGCTTAAAAAATTAATAAATTAATAACTCTAAAAAACAAGAATCCAATTCCCGCGTGCGCTGTCACTACGGACACTTGACGCAACAACGTGCTAAGAATTAAACTCTTAGTACAATTTTGATAATATTCGGCTTGCAAAGGTACGGTTTTTCTGCAAAACTCAAAACTTTTCATGAAAAGAATTTGCACAAGTAGGTCAATTACAGGAAAAAAAGGTCCGGCACCCCTCAAGCTACCGGACCTTAACATTATATCTTCACCAAACGATTATTCCAACTACAATTCCGCAATCGTCCCGGCATCCAGACCGGTACACTCCATAATGGCAGCGACCTCCATGCCTTTTCGTTTCATATTGAGGGCCACTTGGCGGACTCCCTTTTCCATTCCCTTTTCCATTCCCTTTTCCATCCCTTTTTTTAGTCCCTTTTTCAATCCATCTTCCAGACCCTTTTTCAACCCATCCTTCAATCCTTTATCCACACCTTCTTGATAGCCTTTCTCTATTGCATAATCCCACGTGTTCTGATTATCACGATAGACTTTCAGACATTCTTCATACTCCATACGTTCTTTTTTGTTGAGATTAACAATCTTTGCCAACCTTTCAAGTCTCTCGAACAAAGCTTTTTGACCTTTGAATGGTATTGTTTTTAACTGTTCCATATATTTCAATGTATAAAGCCAATAATCCAAACCCGTTTTACACTCCTCCTCTTTCTTATCGAAAAAGGGCATCTCAATAAACACTTCGCGCAGCAGGTTGCTGGCTTGGCAACCTGTTTCACGATTCGCGAGCACAATATCCGTACGCACCTTATCGTTTTTGCCCGACTTGAAGTTCAGGAAAAAGATGCCATAGACCGGACATAAAGAGAAGTTCCACTGTTCACCTTTCCTGTCCTGATCACAGATCATACGACAAAGATAATATAATCCTCGTTCATAAAAATAAGTTTGCAGTGAATTCTGGACCTCAACGATAAAAAAAGCTCCATCTTTATCCTTACATTTCAGATCGAACACAGCATTACGTCCATCGGTACAATCAGCAGGAGCTTCCACATTCATAAAAGATAGTTCAACGATCGCACGTTCACCCTCCAAAAGATCATTCAAAAGATCGATCAAAAGAGCCTTACTGTCCTCTCTTCCGAAAAGGAGTTTGAAACCACGATCCACAAAGGGATTAATAAATATAGCCATAGTTATATGGTTTTAGTTGTTGATTATAAAGAGAAAGAAGATTCATTCCCTCTTTCCTTACCGGCAAAGGTAACATTTATTTAGAAATGACCAAATAGATATCAACTTTTATACTTTTAGATTTACACAAGCAGGATATTTATGTCCGAACCGCCTTATGCCATATTTATTAATCACGGGTTCACACTCCGATAAACAGCTATAAAGCAGCGTTTAGATGTGAACCCTGTGAACGTTGTCCCAACGCCGGTCAAAAACGTTACCCGCATTCACAAGGTTCACTTTTAGACATTGACTATCAGGGATGTTGCGGACGTGTGAACCCGGAATTAATTTTCCCGGATATACAGAGAGAGGTGATAAATCCGATGTTTATCGGTTTCGGAAAGGATGCTTGTCCGGTCGGAAAACGATACGCATCCCCAAAAAGCCAGTCCCTGTCCGATAAAAAACAGCCTATAGGCTATGCATCAAAAGGCTATAGCTTTTACCGCAAAAGATGCCGACCTTTCGGGAAAGAAGTACATACCTTTCGGCACATTTTTTCAAGTGCGTTGCGACAGTATTACACATAACCTCCCTTATATCACAAAGGGCACGAAGAAAATCTCCATGCCCTAAGCTCCCTATATCCCGTTAAGGATTCGGTGTATGTAAGTTAAATGAAAAAATATAGGCTATCTTGTTGATCTGACACAGCGGACAAAACTTCCATGCAGATAAGAATCAATACCTGTATGACCTTTACTCGGATCCCAGTCCACATACGACTCTTCAACATTCGGGTCTAAAAGATCATAGGAAAAATTCACACGCGATAAACGATCACTATCACTAAACTTAGTAGCGCCCCAATAATATGCACCATACGTATGTTCTTCTATATTTCCGGATGTCCAATTTAAAAACTCATAATACTTCAAATATCCCATCCTTGAATAGCGACCATTATTGTTTTTACTACTATCATCTGGCCCTCTATGGCCAACACCTATTTCATCAATCAGATTGTTATCTCCACCTGCAGGTACTGTTTTTATCCCTTTCCCATAAGTAAAAAAGATACTTGAACCATTTCCATTTACAAGCAAAGAACCTTTTGCCGGATTACAATGGTTGCCTGTTCCTACTACAATTTCATGACCCGAACTACCCATTCTATACCCATAAGGTAAGTTATCCTCATTACCATCCGACGGATAATCATCATCATAAACATAACCGGTATAAGCGGTGGAGCTCTGGAACAAATTATAGAAATTTTCACCGGAGGCCAATCTATATCCCTCCGGACAAGGACCTTGCTGTGCCACTCCACGTGACGAAACCCAATTTTCAACACCCTGTCTTGGACCAGATCCTGGTATAGCTTCGAAAGAACGATTCCGGCCATCCGAACAAGGCAAGCTACTGTTCGGATTTACTTCATACCCCGGTTCATACGGTGACATCGCGATGTCACATGCGCCTTTAAACAGCCAACCGGTCTCTGTCGGATAAGAGGTATAAGCTTGTTGACCGTTTGATTGTTCGCCCAAACAATTGAACATAGACCAAACGGAACCTCCCATCGTAGTCGGCTGATATCCCTGACGAACATAAATACGGTGTTCACACTGTTCATTATGATATTTAACAAGTATCACGCCATAACGTGCCTTATCCGCATTATTTAAATCTTGTGCAAAAGACAAGTTCTTATTACTAACTCTATCATCACTATTATTATTTTCAGATTTAGGTTGATAGGTAAATGTTACAGGTCCGTCTCCACGTATGACACTTCCTTGCTGATCTGCGCGACCTTCATCATTACGAATTTCAAACCAGCACCCACTGCTTCCTGAATATGATTCAATCGTGGCACTCCACGGACCTACTGAAGACAATAAATCATAATTTTTAGTTTTTGCGCTATATTCTTTAACCTTAATAACAGAAGGATTGGTGTTTTTTGCATTCTTAAAAATAGCAATCGGATCGACCAAACGAGGAACCTGGGTTACCTTTGCGGTGTACCGAGTTCCACTTTTCATTGTAAATGTAACGGTACAAGTCCTCCTTCCATTATCATAATCGTTAATATTATTCTTTAAAGCTGACACATAATATCTACCCTCTGTATCAGAGACTTTTTCTAAATCCTCCCCCTTAAAAATAGTGTTCTTATCATCAACTACATTAGTTGTTATCTCGTAAGATACAATATCACCAATATCCCCTACGATAGGAATATATGTTTTTGAACCGGCTACATATCCGACATAAGCATCAGATACAGTAATCACCCCCATAAAGTCTTTAGTCACACGCCAAGAAGCTTCATCAGTACCTCCATTGCCGGCAAGATTCAATGTCAACTTATAATAGCAATTTCGTTCTACATCAAAATTATTATATGAATTCTCCCCCAGGAAAAAACGATAAATAATCTTATCGTTATCAGTTTTACTTTCTCCTCCACTATACTTCGCTATCAATTCGATATAAGAACAGGTTCTATCTTTTCCCGATATTTCACGGTCTTTTGTTGCTTCGGTAATTGTAGGAGGAGTTTTATATGATTCATCGTCTTTATGTACCCCTGTATTATTCCCATTACCCTGCATATTTTCATACAGAAATAAAGGAATGGCCTGATCATGTCCCTCCTTCAAAAAGTCAGAGCTATTTCCTGCCTCTATTATTGTACCCTCTTCCACACATTCAACAGAATTTGAACCGATCTTATTAGGAGCAGTTACATATCCTTGATTCGGAATGTGTTTCAGTTGCAATGATAATGGGGTAATCACAACCCCACTGTTCAAATTACCGGTATTGACCTGTACAGTCAACATCGAATAAATACGAACCAACCGAGCACTAACCTGTGAGTTTCCATTTCCGACATTAAAACTTTGTCCTTCTGCAAACATGACCAATTGAGGATCTAAACCATTCAAACCGACAGAATACTTTTTGACAGATTCCTCCGTATCAAGTACATTTCTAACGTCACCGGCATTTGCCAATAAATAAACTTTCTTATCACCCGGCTCAATCGGAATCGTATAAGTATGAGATACGTCATTGCCATCCGTACTTTCTTCGCTTAAATCCGACAATCCTTCATTATCACCATTCGTAGAATAATATTTAGACTCTTCCTGTATTAAGTTGCCACTATTATCATAAATCAAGACTGACAAATCATTGACACGCTCCGTATCCTCTTTCGTAGCTTTCGTCATCGGTGTTGACACACGGCTTGGAGTCGTACTGATCGTGATCTGCAGGTGTTTTCCGTCACCAGAAGCTTCTCTTTTCTCCAATTCTTCTTCGGAACAAGAAATAAGTCCCAAACCGAGAAAGAAGCATATTGTTAATATCGAATATATTGATTTCATATTATTATTGCTTAAAAAATTCATATTACTAATCAGTCTATTACTTTCCATAATTAACCTCAACATCCTTTTCGCTCCAAGCTGCCTTAACAACCGTAACTTGCAAATCGTTCTGCTCTACACGAACATTCAATTTGTAACGATAACCATGTTTCAAGACGACCGGGTTTCCCGACCCGTCTGTTAAATCTTTCCAGTTCAACACGTAAGTAGTTTCGCCACCTGCTTTGGTTGAAGCGGCTTTTGTCGTAGTGACATCCTCGATGATATCATCGTACCAAGTAATAGCATAGCTATTGATATTATCCGCCGTAAGTTCCGGAGCACCGCTCCATCCGTTGTTGCCACGCGTTTGCTTCAAAATGCCATATACATATTTCGCACTAACCACCGTTTCGGTTGAAGAACCGGGGGTAGATGAACTGGTATTTCCGGTAATCGTTAATTTCAACGGCACTTTATCCGGATATTCATACGTATAAAAAGAGGTATTTACAGCGATATTACCATCCAAGTAAGGAGAGCTTGCCAGATTATTGCGCTCTGCACCCGACATCAGAATATTAGTCTTACCATTTATTCCCTCTATTGCGATATTTGTCGGGGTAAAACCACCCTCAGAACCTCCACTTGTTTCCGTTTCATAAGTCACGACTTTCTTACGGACGATTAGGAAGCGGTTTTGGTAGTAGCAGGTGCGTTCGTAATACCAGTTCCAGCTCCACGTATAAGATGGTTCATGAGCATCATAATAAGCTCCACAACTTAAATTTTCATCCCAAATTGAATAATGGACCCTTTCTCGCCAATCATCCCCTTCTTTCCATGTGCCATCATTTATACTCCCCTCTTTCAGATTTTCATCCCCACTCCAAATCACACTTTCCTCAATCCTACCTTTAATCAAATTCAGAATCGCATTCCCCGGTAACGTTGAGCAATATTCATACCCTTCGATTTCTTCACGCTTTGTCTCTGTACCCGCTTTTGTCACAGCCGAAATCGTTCCAAAGTCAATACGTGCGGAAAGCTGAGTCAGCGGAACGGTAAGGGTAATTGTCGTACCTTTTACCAAAGCCGCCGCATCGCTTTTTCCTGCTTTGGCCAGTTTATCAGCCTCAAAAAACTGAGTATTAATGGCTGTCTTTGTCGCATCCACATAGTCCGAATAGTTATCATAACCGGAAAGCGTTGTATATAATGAACTCGCATTAGCGATAACCATAGCATATACTTTCTTATCAGCACTTAGATTACGTAAGTAAACATCATTGAAATCAACTTTATATCCTGGTTTGCTATCAATCGTTACAGCTGTCACATCAGAAGAAGAAGCGGTAGTAGCAATCGTTTTATCCGCTATTTTAATATTCGTTTCCGCATCAAAGATTGCCACATAGAAATCATTGATCTTTATCTCATCCGCCGTTGCAATCGCATAGCCATCATCCGTCGCCGGACTGTCAATCGCTTTTGTCGAAACATCCCCCACCGAAAGGACTACAGAAAGGGCCACATCCCTTTGTTCCTGCTCTCCAATCAATTCTTCGGATGTGCAGGAGAACAACCCCAACACAGCCAAACTTATTCCACTTACTAATTTTACTATTCTCATAATATTTTGTATTTTACCCGTTAACATTAATTATTTGAAGGTTTAAGGACGATGTCATAAGAACCGCCTTCTTCCCAGTCCTGCGTATAACATTGCACGGCAACGTTGGCTACATTATTTGTGATCTCAACGTTTATGCGATATAGATAACCGGCTTTGACTGTTTCAGAATAACCGTTTCCTGATGTATCAGGTGTTTTAACCGAGAAAGAAATCGTTTGATCTTTGCCGTCTCCATTTACATACGGAATTGTGATCATCGTTGCATCTGCCGTATTCTGATAAGTGTAAAAACGATATCCCATAGGGTTGGATTTTTCTTTTTCCTCTGCAGACATCTTGTTATATCCCGTTAAATAAGATGTGTAGCTTCTGACTTTGGAAGTGGCCTCACCTACATTCAACACTGTGTTGACAATCTGCCCTCCCTGTTTTGGAGTACCTAACTGAATATCCTTTACTACTGCTCTCGTTGCGGATGCACTATTAGCCGTTTCGCTATCAAAGGAATAGTTTCCTTTTGAATCTTTAATCTTAAACGATGCGATCTCGATAGCAGCCGCCCGAAGTGCCAACGTAATATCAGCGTTTCCACATTTTACTTCACCGCCATTACAGTTAAACTGTATTGTCTTGTCAGAAGACTGATAACCATTGGGATGGGTTGCATCATACGGATGGATTTCTCCTTCTCCGACCTTGATAAAATCAGATAGAGAGTTACCCTCGTCGTTTGCATTTTTCCCTATAACAGAACTCTTTAAAGTGCTCAAAGATGTTGCTTTTGAGAATATGTTAGTTTCAAAATAAGATCCGTTATCATTTTTCATCCCGACAACATAGACTTTCAATATCGGTTGATTATTCTTCGGCACCTTAACAAGGATATGCTTCGTTAAAGTATATTTTCCATCGGAAAACTCCATGTCTGCACTTGTATAATGTCTACTACCAATAATAGCATTATCATCTGCCACAAAGACAAAACAATGGTTGACAGCCATTTCGTTATTTTTAACATCATTATCAGTACCATCAGTCGGCCCGCTTACAGAAGAAGATTTGGTAACTAATTCAGTTTTCGATGAAATATTAAATTGAAGGGCAGCATAGACTTCTTCTCCATCTACCGGATTCATTCCATTATCATTCTGAATGATATCGTCTTCCATCGAACAAGAAAACATGGCTACAAGGAACCCTATACCTAATGCGATGTTTTTCAGTTTCATATTGTTTATCTTTTTATTGTTTTTATCTTACTTCCAATTCTTCCTATAATTGACATAGTTCTAATAGAACTTAGAGTAAGAAAAGCTGAAAAACAAACAGTTACGGAGAGTTTTAGATAAGCATATAGAAAAGCGAAACTGGCTTAAGTACTGATTTACAAAACAAAAAAACGACATAGTCCTATTAGAACTATGTCGTTTTTATCACTGTTTTAACTTTACATTGCAAAAATATACCAGATAAATAAGAGGGATAATAGGCACAACTTTCATCTTTAAGGGGTAAATGTGGCAATCAATCAAATTGAGAGAGATACCCCTTGAAACGATAGATTTACTGTAATAGAAGAAAGAATAGGGCTCATAGCGTTTCTAAGGTTCATAGGGCTTATAGCACAACTATCAAAATGTCACTACCATCCCATCAAAATAGGATTACTACCCCATGTATTTGGAATTAGTAGTAAGGGTAATATTTTTTAACATTTCTATTTGACATATAACGCCCTCTTTTCTCTGTCTAAATGACAAAGAAGGATCATCTCGTTTTCGGTATGCCGGAGTAATAAATATTTACCGGAACATATATCCCAACGACAACGTCACATTGTTCTGATAAAGGGAAGATTCGCCTTCGCGCTCTATGGCACGGCGATCCAGCGTACCGCAAAGGGCACCGATGGAAAAGAAGTAGCGGCTGTAATCCACACGCAAGCCGACATTGACACCCAAGTCAAATGTTTTCAAGTCGGCTTCTTTGTTTTGGCCGAAATGGATGTCGACGTTCTGGTTTTCGGTTTTCATCTTTCCAAAGAGAGAAAAGTCGAGAGCCGGACCGGCGTAAACGCCCAATTGTACATCGTTTATAATAAAGGTATAGGCTAAGTTCACCGGAACCTGGATAGAATAGTAACTGCATTTATTGAAAGAATTCTTTGCACCTTCCACCTGCGGATTGGAATAAAAAGAACCTCCCTGGTTCGTAAACGCCAGTTCGGGACGCAAGGATAAACCTTTATATAAATGTATATCGGCAAGACCGGCTAAACTAAAACCAAAACGGGCGCCGGCGTTATACGTACCTTCGACTTTTTGCACCAGAGAAGAATAAGCACCACCTGCACGTACACCGAAAGTAACCTGGCTGACTGCCGGCATAATCATCAACATTGCCAAAAAGGCGATAAATATAATTTTTCTCATATTGCTAACCTCTGCTTTATCAAAAGCAAAGATAGAATTTTTCAGCCGGATTATAACAGCCGATAGAATAAATTTATAAAATAACCCGTATCTTTATAGGCCGAAATAAAAAGATTAAGAATTGATATGGAACCGTTTATACATCTGCACGTACATACCCAGTATTCCCTGCTGGACGGACAAGCATCGATCGACGCTTTGATTGACAAAGCGCAAAAGGATGGTATGCCGGCAATTGCCGTTACCGACCACGGTGTGATGTTCGGGATAAAAGAATTCTTCAACAAGGTATCCAAGAAAAACGGCAAGCCGTTAGGAGCCATCAAGGATTATGAGAAAGAACTGAAGGAACTGAAAAGTAAAACGGAACTGACTGCGGAAGAGCAGGTCCGTGCCGGAGAGATACCCGCTAAGATCGAAGAAGAAAGGAAAAAGATATTCAAACCGATCTTCGGTTGCGAGTGCTATTGCGCCCGCAACGGACGGCTTAGCAAACTCGCTTCGCAGAACGACCGGAGCGGATGGCATCTGATCGTGCTGGCTAAGAATCTGAACGGATACAAGAACCTGATCAAGATGGTTTCCCTCTCCTGGACAGAAGGGTTTTACGGACGTCCGCGTATCGACAAGGAACTTCTGGAAAAATATCACGAAGACCTGATCGTATGCTCCGCCTGTATCGGTGGGGAAATTCCGCAGCATATCCTGAACGGACGGATGGACAAGGCGGAAGAATCCATCCTTTGGTTCAAAAACCTGTTCGGAGAAGATTACTATCTGGAAATACAACGGCACGAGACACATGATCCGAACGCCGCACAGGATGTTTACCCCCACCAGGTAACGGCCAACAAGGCGATTCTGGAACTGGCGCGTAAACACAACATCAAGGTTATCGCAACCAACGACGTCCACTTTGTCAACGCGGAAGATGCCGAAGCGCACGACCGCCTGATCTGCCTCAGCACGGGAAAGGACCTGGACGATCCGAACCGTATGCGCTACACCAAACAGGAATGGATGAAGACGACTGCTGAGATGAATACCATCTTTTCTGACATTCCTGAAGCCCTTAGCAACACGCTGGAAATAGCCGACAAGGTGGAATTCTATTCCATCGACCACGGCCCTATCATGCCTACCTTCGCCATCCCGGAAGATTTCGGAACGGAAGAAGGATATCGCCAGAAATTCACCGAACAGGATTTGTTCGACGAATTCACCCGCGATGAAAATGGAAACGTTGTCTTAAGCGAAGAAGCGGCCCGCGACAAAATAAAGAAATTGGGGGGCTACGAAAAGCTATACCGTATCAAGCTGGAAGCAGACTATCTGAAAAAGATCACATACGACGGTGCAAAGGTCTGTTACGGAGATGACCTGAACGACGAGGTCAAGGAACGGTTGAACTTCGAGTTGCATATCATGAAGACGATGGGTTTTCCGGGCTACTTCCTGATCGTGCAGGACTTTATCCGTGCCGCCCGTGAAGAACTGGGCGTTTCGGTCGGTCCCGGCCGTGGTTCGGCTGCCGGTTCGGCTGTTGCCTACTGTTTGGGGATTACCAAGATTGACCCGATCAAGTATGACTTGCTGTTCGAGCGTTTCCTGAATCCGGACCGTATCTCCCTCCCCGATATCGATACCGACTTCGATGATGACGGCCGGGGGGAAGTGCTTCGCTGGGTAACGGAGAAATATGGAGCCGAACGTGTGGCGCATATCATCACCTATGGTACGATGGCTACCAAATCGGCTATCAAGGATGTCGCACGCGTACAGAAACTCCCGCTTTCCGAATCGAACCGCTTGGCCAAACTCGTCCCGGACAAGATTCCGGATATGAAGAAGTTCAAGCTGAAAGATGCGATCAATTATGTGCCGGAACTGAAAGAGGCGGCTACCGGGAACGATCCTCTGGCGCGTGACACCCTGAAATATGCCCAAATGCTGGAAGGCAACGTACGCAACACGGGGGTACATGCCTGCGGCGTCATCATCGGGCGTTACGATATATCGGATGTCGTACCTGTCAGCACGGCAAAAGACAAAGATACCGGCGAAGAGATGCTCGTCACCCAATACGAAGGTTCGGTTATCGAAGAGACCGGTTTGATCAAGATGGACTTCCTGGGACTGAAAACATTGTCCATTATCAAGGAAGCTATCGAAAACATCCGGCTGACGACAGGCCATGAACTGGATATCGACCATATCAGCCTGGAAGATCCGGCAACCTACAAACTGTATTGCGACGGAAAGACAACAGGGACATTCCAGTTTGAATCCGCCGGTATGCAAAAGTATCTGAAAGAACTGCAACCATCCAAATTCGAGGATTTGATTGCGATGAACGCCCTGTATCGTCCGGGACCAATGGATTATATCCCTTCTTTCATCGCCCGTAAACAGGGAAAAGAGGAAATCAAATATGATATTCCTGTCATGGAACGGTATCTGAAAGACACGTATGGCATTACCGTCTACCAAGAACAGGTCATGCTCCTGTCCCGTTTGCTGGCGAACTTCACCCGTGGCGAGAGCGACGCCCTTCGTAAAGCAATGGGTAAAAAGCTGATCGAGAAGATGAACCACCTGAAATCCAAGTTCATGGCAGGTGGGAAAGCGAATGGCTACAAAGAAGAGACCTTAAATAAGATATGGGCCGACTGGGAGAAATTTGCTTCATACGCTTTCAATAAGAGCCATGCGACCTGCTACTCATGGGTGGCCTACCAGACGGCTTTTCTGAAAGCGAACTATCCGTCTGAATATATGGCTGCCGTCTTGAGCCGGAGTTTGTCTAACATTGTGGATATCACAAAGTTTATGGACGAATGTAAAGCGATGGGTATTCAGGTTCTGGGACCGGATGTGAACGAATCGATCCTGAAATTCAGCGTAGATAAAGATAAAAACATCCGCTTCGGCCTGGGGGCAGTCAAAGGTGTCGGTGAAGCCGCCGTACAAAATATTATCGACGAACGGAAGAAGAACGGTCCGTACAAAGATATCTTTGATTTTGTAGAACGCGTCAACCTGACAGCCTGCAATAAGAAAAACATCGAATCGTTGGCATTAGCCGGCGCCTTCGATAATTTCGGCATTCAACGGGAACAGTTCTTCACCGAAACCGGGAAAGGGGAAATATTCCTCGAAACGCTGGTTCGCTATGGCAATAAGTTCCAGACAGACAAGAGCACAGCTACGAACTCTCTGTTCGGAGGAGATGCTTTTGTCCCCATCGCCAAGCCGGAGATTCCCAAATGTGAACGCTGGAGCGACCTTGAACGCCTGAATAAGGAAAAAGAACTGGTCGGCATCTATCTTTCCGCCCATCCATTGGATGAATATCGTATTATACTGACTTATGTATGCAATACCGGCATGGCGGAAATAAACGACAAGGAAAACTTAGTAGGGAAAGACCTGTTATTCGGAGGTATCGTTACGGATTTCCGCGAAGGGATGACCAAGAAAGGGAACCCATACGGCATTATCAAAATAGAAGATTTCACCGGTAGCGGAGAAATAGCATTGTTCGGTAAAGATTTTGTCGATTACAGCAAATTTGGCAAACGCGGTATGTATTTGTTAATCAAGGCACGTGTGGAAGACCGCTACAATTCCGGCCGTTTGAGCCTATCTATCGGATCCATACAGTTGCTGCAGGAAGAGAAAGACCGCCTGATCGAAAAGATCAGTATCACGGTCCCGATCCATGACCTGGACGAACCGACCGTGAATGAACTGTCGACCTTGATTAAAAACAATCCGGGTCAAAGTCTGTTATATTTTAAGGTGGTTGACGGCGAGCACAATATCATGCAGAATTTTTTCTCGCAAAACATACGGCTCAATGTCACACGCAACTTAGTCGAATTCTTGCAAATGAACGAGAATATGGATTTTAAAATTAACGGGTAGTATTTGTACGGTATAAAAGAATTTGTACTTTTGCAACAAAATTCGAATATATAATTCATAATTAAAGATATGGCACTACAAATTACAGATGCAAATTTTGAAGAGTTGGTAAACTCTGGTAAGCCTATGGTTCTCGACTTCTGGGCTGAATGGTGTGGTCCTTGCCGCATGGTCGGCCCGATCATTGACGAACTGGCTACCGAATATGAAGGCCGTGTAACAATCGGTAAAATGGATGTAGACAACAACAACGACGTGGTTGCACAGTTTGGTATCCGCAACATCCCGACCGTTCTTTTCTTCAAAGACGGCAAGGTTGTGGACAAACAGGTAGGTGCTGCTCCTAAAACTACATTCGTATCTAAAATCGAAGCTCTTTTATAATTTAATAGCACGAAGCATTTCGCGCTTTCCAGGGGGGCCGGGTATTCTTTCGACAGAATATCCGGCTTCTTTCATCATGCGCCTGACGACACCTTTCGCACAATAGGTCGTCAGAAGCCCGCCTTCGGTCGTATGGGCATACAACCGGTTGAAGATTTCCTGGTTCCACATCTCCGGCTGCTTATCAGGAGCAAACGCATCGAAATAGATCAGGTCGATCTGTTCCGGCAAACCGCACGTATTACTGTCTCCTTGTATTTTATGCAGTTCAAAAAACTCCGTGACCCGGACTGAAGTATTCCATTCCGCCCCGTGCAAGGCACGGAAAACATCTTTTCGTCCGCCACAAATGATTTCTCCGTAATTCAGGCTCTCGATTACATCGATATCCAAAGGATAGAGCTCAACCGAATAGTAATGTATTTTTTGTTGATGCGCTTCAGCATCCAATAAAGTCAGAAAGGCATTGAGTCCGGTGCCAAAACCTATTTCCAGGATTGTGATCTCCTCCCGTTCCAGACGGTGCAACCCGGCTTCAATAAAGACATGGCGCGATTCCTGTACGGCACCGTTCACAGAATGATAGTGCTCGTCCATTTCGGGGATAAAAAGCGTATGGCTTCCATCTGCCGTCAGTTGTAATTCCCGTTTGATATGATTCGTTGCGTTCTGCATATATTTTTATAATATGCCTGCAAAGGTAAGTTTTTACTCCCGGTTTTTATATATCTTTGTGATCATAACAAGAATCAAGGATGACCAAGAAATTCATTTTTCTTTTACTCTTGCTGTTTACGGGTTTACAGATTATTCAAGCCCAACAAACATACTCCATAAAAGGTATTTTAAAAGATGCTGCCAATGGTGAACCAGTAAGTTTTGCCAATGTAGTTATCTGGAATACGACAAAAGGAACTGTCACTGATTCGATCGGCCAATTCGAGATTACCGGGGTTGCTCCCGGAAGCTATCGCCTGCAAGCCTCCTTCATTGGCTATAAACCAACAGTCACGGCTGAATTCAGAATTTCCAACAAAGATATGTTTTTCCCTATCGAGCTGGAAGAAAGCAGTGAAAGCCTCCAGGAAGTAAGTGTCGTTGCCTCCCCATTCCGCAAAACAGCTGAAAGCCCGCTCGGACTACGTGTAATCGGCTTCAAAGAGATCGAGAAAAGTGCCGGAGGCAACCGGGACATATCACGAGTCGTACAATCTTTTCCAGGTGTAGCATCAACGGCTGCCTTCCGAAACGACTTGATGGTCAGAGGTGGAGGGCCGTCTGAAAACCGTTTCTTTCTCGATGGCGTAGAAATACCCAATATTAACCACTTCTCCACGCAAGGTGCTTCGGGCGGACCTGTCGGGATCATTAATCCGGACTTCATACGCGAAGTCAATTTCTATTCAGCCGCCTATCCCGCCGCACGTGGAAATGCTCTCAGCTCGGTTCTCGACTTCAAGCTACAGGATGGCAACAAAGAAAAGTTTTCACTTCGAGGAGTAATAGGAGCTTCGGATATCGGTTTTTCAGCCAATGGCCCAGCCGGGAACAAGACGACTTACCAGGTATCCGTTCGCCGTTCATACTTGCAATTTCTGTTTGATATGATCGGACTGCCCTTCCTACCGACCTTTACAGATGCGCAATTCAAGGTGAAACATACATTCAACCGGAAAAACGAACTGACGATTTTAGGATTGGGAGCTATCGACGATATGAAGCTAAATACGGGAATGGAAGATATGAGTGAAAAGAACCAGTACATTCTGGCCTATCTCCCGGTTGTCAAGCAAAAAACATATACGCTGGGAGCGGTTTATAAACACTACTCCGGCAAAAACATTTATTCGCTGATTGTCAGCCGAAGCCTATTAAATAACCGGAATACCAAATACAAAGATAATGACGAAAGTTCGGAAGAGAACCTGACACTCAATTATCGCTCGGACGAGACCGAAAATAAGCTGCGCAGTGAAAATATATTCCGCTTCCCCCTTTTCCGGCTGAATGTCGGTGGGAATCTCGAATATGCGACCTATACCAACCGCACATACCAGAAGCAGTTCACCACAAGCCCCAAAGTAATCAACTATCACACCGATCTCGGGCTTTTGAAATGGGGGCTTTATGCCACAGCCATATATGAAAGCGACAACGAGCGTTTTACCGCGTCTTTAGGTGTACGGGCAGACGCCAACGATTATTCATCGGAGATGAACAACCTCCTGGACCAGCTCTCCCCTCGCCTCTCCCTTTCCTACCGTCTGTTTGGAGCGGTCTATCTGAACGGGAACATCGGCAGGTATTACGAATTGCCTCCTTATACAGTTCTCGGATTCAAAGACAACCAAGGCAATTATCTGAATAAAGCCAACCGCTTGACTTATATCCGAAGCGACCAGGCAGGACTCGGGCTGGAATATCGCCCTTCCTCTTATCTGAAATTCTCCGCTGAAGGCTTTTACAAGAAATACGACCAGTACCCGATGTCATTGATAGATAGCATTCCACTTGCCTCCAAGGGCACGGATTACGGGGTTTTAGGAAACGAAGCGGTCAACTCGACCGCTACCGGAAGAGCATACGGCCTCGAACTTACCGGACGATGGTATAACTACAAAGGGCTGACTTTTATCGCCTCTTACACCTACGTCCGCAGCGAGTTCAAGGATGGGCGCGGAAGCGGGAAATACATCCCGTCAGCCTGGGACAACCGCCATCTTTTTACATTCAGCGGAACCTATGCATTACCTAAAAACTGGGATATCGGAGCCAAATTAAGGGTAGTAGGCGGCGCGCCTTATACTCCATATGACGTTGAAAAAAGCAGCTTAGTCGAAGCCTGGGACGCCAGCGGCAGCCTTTATTACGATTACAGCCGTTTCAACAGTGAACGGCTAAAGCCTTTCACACAACTGGATATCCGGATAGACAAGACCTTCTATCTGAAAAAGTTCATGTTGGGAGCTTATATTGACTTGCAAAATATCCTGAATTCCAAATATAAAGAACAAGATGTGTATATCAAAACAGGTAAAATCTTAAATCCTGAAGCTCCCCTCGATCAACAACGCTATGAATTAAAGTCAGTGGAACGTCGTACCGGCACCCTATTACCCAGTATAGGGATCATGATCGAATTTTAGAAAAGTATTGATTTATGCAAGGTTATATCAAATAATTCCTATTTTTGCATGCGGGATTCAAAATGGGATTAATTTTGGAGCTTTAGAATAATAATATTTATTTAATGAACAAATCATCTGTTTACAACGCAAAGCACAGGTGGCTATTTTTTTTCATAATCATATGCCTGCTCTTCACATGCCAAGTTCATGCTGATGAAAATAATCCTATACTGATAATAAGTTCTTACAATCCCGACACACGCAATACGACACAAAATATTTCCGAGTTCATGGAAGAGTACAAGAAGCATGGAGGGAACTCGCCTGTAGTAATCGAGAACATGAACTGCAAGAGTCTTCCCGAAGCTCCCCTCTGGAAAAGAAGAATGAGGAAGCTACTGAACAAATACCAGGGAGAAAACCGCCCCAACCTGATTGTGATACTCGGACAGGAAGGATGGGCTTCTTACCTTTCTCAAGATGACAGCATAGTCCGGGATATCCCGATACTTTGCGGAATGGTCAGTCGAAATGCCGTTTTATTACCTGACAGCAATATAAATATTGCGGAATGGAATCCGGAAAGCGTAAACGTTGAAGATCTGAAAAACAAAGAAAGGAACCTGGCCGGATTTGTCTACAATTATGATATCAAAGCCAATATAGAATTGGTCCGCAAACTGTATCCGAGCACCCGGCATTTTGCCCTGATTACGGACAACAGCTATGGAGGTATTTCTCTTCAGGCTCTGGTAAAAAAGGAAATCGGAAAAATTGACGGGATAGACTTCATCCCCCTGGACGGACGAAAGAACGACATCTATAGCATCATCGAAGAGATCAAGCAATTGCCTCCACAAACTGTCATTCTTCTGGGTACCTGGCGTGTCGACGTCAATGACGGATATTATGTCGGCAACGCGACCTACACAATGATGCTGGCAAATCCCAAAGTCCCGACATTCTCCCTGACTTCTATCGGATTAGGCCATTGGGCGATCGGAGGATGTATTCCTAAATACCGCTCGATAGGAAAAGATCTGGCTCTCCAAGCCATTCACCTGTTGAAAGAACACCCGGATGAGCTTGACACGGAAACGATTCCCAACGTATATACATTCGATGCCAAGAAGCTGAAAGAACGAGGTATCGTGACAAAAGAACTGCCACCACATTCGGTATTAATCAATACAGAAGTGGGATTATTCGTCCAATATAAATTTGAAATCCTGTTGCTGGTAGCAATCGTGTTGTTACTGTTCCTTATCATGGTGCTTTATTTCTACTTGCGAACCAGCAAGCTGAAAAATAAATTACTGGTCCTGATCGACAAACAGAAGGAAGACGAAATCGAGCTGAGAAAAGCCAAAGACAAAGCAGAGGAATCCGACCGGTTGAAATCGGCTTTCCTGGCCAACATGAGCCATGAAATCCGTACGCCGTTGAACGCGATTGTAGGTTTCTCCAATCTGCTGACCATAGCAGAAAACGAAGAGGAACGGGATGAATATATCAACATCATCAGTAGTAACAACGAATTACTCCTGCAACTGATCAACGATATCCTGGATGTAGCCAAGATCGAGGCCGGCACACTGGAATTTATCGACTCTGAAATAGATCTCAATGTCCTATTATCCGATATCGAACAGTCTTCCCGCCTGAAAGCGCCGGAAGGGGTACAGGTCTCCTTTGTCGAAAAAATGCCTCACTGCATCATCACATCGGACAAGAACAGGCTGGCGCAAGTCATTACAAACTTCATCAACAACGCCATAAAGTTCACGAAAGAAGGAAGTATCCGGTTCGGTTACCGGCATAAAGACAATAAACTGATATTCTACGTCAGTGACACCGGTTGTGGTATCGAACCGGAAAAGAAAGATCTCGTGTTCAACCGTTTCGTAAAGCTGAACAGTTTCGCACAAGGTACAGGCCTGGGACTTGCCATTTGCCAGATGATCGTCAAGAAGCTGGGCGGCGAGATCGGTGTGGAATCCGAACTGGGGACAGGTTCGACTTTCTGGTTTACTTTACCGGATACAGTCATTCATGACTTAAAAGTCCAGCCGGTAAAACCAACGACGGATAAAGAGGTCACAATCGACAATACGAACCCGCAAAAAGCGACATTACTGATTGCTGAAGATAACGAAAGCAACTACATACTGATTCGTGCAGTCCTGAAAGATTATAACCTGTTGCATGCCCATGACGGGAACGAAGCAGTCCGGCTTTATCGCGAGCACTATCCGGACCTTATCCTAATGGATATTAAAATGCCGAATATGGACGGATATGAAGCGACTGCCGAGATCAGAAAAGAGGATCCCGATATCCCCATTATTGCCGTAACAGCTTTTGCTTTTGCAGAGGATGAACAACGGGTAAAACAAAGCGGCTTCAACGGTTATGCAGCAAAGCCGATCAAACCGGCGGAGTTGAAAAATATCATCACCCAGCATCTACGTTAAGCCTCCACGGGACCATCCCTACAGCACGCGAGTCTGGGGAAATCGCAAAGTGAAAGTGGTACCCTTCTCTTCTTCCGAAATTACGGAAATGCTGCCGCCATGCCGGTTCATGATCTGGCGGCAAACGCTCAGGCCGATCCCCGAACCTCCCTGCTTAGTCGTAAAAAACGGGACAAATACTTTATCCATAGCTTCCGGCACAATACCATATCCGTTGTCGGAGACCGTAATAACCGGAACCCCTTCATGCCTGAACGCATTCACCCGTACTTCCGGATAAGGACGCTCCTGGCAGGCCTCGGCTGCATTTTTCAACAGGTTTATCAACACCTGTTCAATCATGGCCCGGTCCGCATAAATACGCAAATCCGTCGGACGGACAGAAAAAGAAAACGAAACAGCACCGGCAGGATACAACCCCCTTAAATCGTTAAAAAGAGAGAAGACCGGAAACAACTGCAGTGTAGGAGCCGGAATACGGGTTAGTTTCCGGTAATTCTCGACAAAGTCCAGCAGCCCTTTGCTGCGGCGGTGTATCGTTTGCATGGCTTGCAGCATAATGCCGTAATCCCGTTCGTTCAGACCATTGGAGGTCGCCCGTTCAGTCACAGTCTCCGATAGAGAAATGATCGGAGCGATAGAATTCATGATCTCATGCGTCAGTACACGGATCAGTTTTTGCCAGGCATCAGTCTCCGCCTCCGCCACCACTACATTATATAAACGGGTACGAAATGCAGAAAGCGCTTCATTCATGGCACGTGTCAAGTCTGCTTCCGGTCCGTCCGCCGAAGGGACAGGAAAAGACAGGTTCATATCGCCGTAGTGGATATTAGCAATGAGATGCTCCATCCTCTGAAGCATTTTCCGCTGGTCCAGATAGAGTGAAAAAGCAATTCCCAGCAAGATTATAAAACACATGACAGATGTAAAATACAGACCCTTCAAAAGCAGAAAAGCGATCGAAAGGGATAGTACGACCAGTAATCCGATCTTCAGGAAAAGGACATATCGTCTCATAGGCCCAACTTATCCAATTTCCGGTACAGGGCAAAACGGGTAATTCCCAGCAATTCGGCAGCACGGGTAATATTTCCGTCCGCCCGACGAAGAGCACGTTCGATCGCTTCCTTCTCGAGGATGCTCAGGTTCAGTTCATCCGGTTCTCCTTTCTTTTGGGCAGGCGCAGGATGCAGCATAAAGTTTTCCGGTTTCAACATGGAGCTGTCGGAAAGAATAACGGCACGCTCGATTGCATGTTGCAGTTCGCGGACGTTACCCGGCCATGCATAACTTTGCAACTTCGTTTTCGCATCCCGGGTAAGACCTCCTATTTTCTTCTTATACTTGCGGGCATACCGGTTCAGGAAATGGTCGGCCAACAACAAGATATCATTTCCCCGCTCACGGAGCGGAGGGATATGGAGTTCGATCGTATTGATCCGGTACAACAAATCCTGCCGGAAAGTTCCTTCCTGGACCATCGCGTGGATATTCATATTCGTAGCTGAAACCAACCGGACATCGATCGGGACGGAACGGGTAGCTCCCAAACGAAGAATCTGTCTTTTCTCAATAGCCGTCAACAACTTCGCCTGCATCGGCAGGCTCAAATTACCGATCTCATCCAGAAACAAGGTTCCCCCGGAAGCTACCTCCATACGTCCGGGTTTATCGCGACGGGCATCCGTGAAAGCACCTTTCTCATATCCGAACAGTTCGCTTTCAAATAGTTGTTCCGGAATACTCCCCAGATCGATACTGACAAAAACCTGGCCGCTACGGGGCGAATGATGATAGAGTGCACGTGCTATCAAGTCCTTTCCGGTCCCGTTCTCTCCTAAAATCAAGATATTGGCATCCGTATCTTTCAGTTTGGCAATCGTTCCGAAAAGTTCCTGCATGGCATCGCTTTCACCGATAATATCGAAACCGGTATCTTCCGTACTTTCCAATACTTCAACCCGTTGTTTCAACGTATGGACTTCCGTACGGCTTTCACGCAGTTTCAAGGCTGCCGAGAGCGTTGCGAGCAGTTTCTCTTTTTCCCAAGGTTTCGGAATAAAATCGGTAGCTCCCGCTTTTATGGCACGTACGGCCTTCTCCGTATCTGCATAAGCCGTAATAAAAAGGACTACGGCATCAGGATCGGCGGCCTTTATTTTTTCGAGCCAGAAGAACCCTTCCTGTCCGCTGATCGCATCCCGCCGGAAATTCATATCCAACAAAATAACATCAGGTACGAATGTCGACATAAAATGTTCGATCCGTTCCGGTTGTGTCGTTACCTTCACCTGTTCCACATAAGGCTCAAGCAACAGATTCAACGCGAAGAGGACATCTTCGTTATCATCGATAATCAATATTTTCCCGTTCTTCATATTCCTGCTATTATTCTATTTCCTGTAAAAATCATCCTTGACGTGGCAAAGATATGTATTATATATATGGAATGTATGTGCGATATTACACATAATTTGTGCGGAATAACACATTTTTTTCATACATTTACAGGCAAATACAACATAAACCATTTTTAAATATTACTACGATGAGAACATCCCTGCTATTGATTTCCGCCATTATAGGTATGGCAATCCTTACAGGTTGCCAACCTGCGGTTAAGTCAGACAATACCTGCAATGGTACATGTACCTGCCCGGCAGTAACAACCGAAGAGGCTCCGATCGCGTTGTTGACAGACACTCCTGCAATCACCGCTCCTCCTGCTGAACTCAAACTCGATCCCTTCTATAAAAAATATATGAATGTGAACGGCATTCATGTCGCCAGTTCATGGCGTGTACCCGACTCCTGCTTTTACGCTGCTTATATCAGCATTAAGGCCTTGACTGACGTGCTTCCGCGCGAAGTCATGAAATCGTTGACCGACCGGCATACCCGTATCGGTATCATGGCACGTTACGAAGGGACGACAGACATTCCCGAACATGCTTTCCTGGCAAAAGACACTACGCTTAACTGGGATGTACGTGCCCGTGGCCTGGGTGGCGATTCGGAACACCCGTTCTCGACTTGTGCCGAAGAGAATATCCTCGCCTACCAGATTGATAAATACCATGCGGAAGATATCCTGATACACGAGTTCGCCCATACCATACACGGGGCCGGTATTCTCCCGATCCATCCTGAGTTCAACGACGAATTACTGGCTTCTTTGGATGCAGCCGAAGCGAAAGGACGCTGGAAAAATGTCTATGCCGCAACAAATGTCTGGGAATATTGGGCGGAAGGAGTCCAGGACTGGTTTAACGTGAACGCCGAGGTCAATACGGATGACGGCGACGGCAAACATAATAAAATCAACACCCGTGAAGAACTGAAAGCATATGATCCGGGTCTCTATGCCATTCTTGCCCGATACTTTTCGGAAGTAAAAGAACAGGTCAGCCGACATAAAAAGATCGATTCATACCACTGGACAGAAATCTACCCTCATCATTAAACAACACTTCAGCTACTTCCTGTCACATTCAAATGGAAGTTTAAAGCTAAAGGAAGATCCTTTCCCTTCTTCCGAAGTAACCCATATCGAACCTCCCATTCCTGTTACCAACCCTTTACAAATAGCCAATCCCAGACCGACTCCCTGTTCGAACTCGTCCAATTGTACAAAACGGTCGAAGATCAATCCTAATTTGTCATGCGGAATACCCCGTCCCGTATCCGTGACATAAAATTGTACGCTAACAGGATAGAGCGACTTATATCCAAAATGGATTTCTCCCTTCGTCGTGCATCGCGCCGCATTCAAAATCAGTTTGACCAGTATTTGCAGGATTTTCCGTTTGTCGGAATGAATAACGACTTCCGGCACAGCATCAACAATCAACTTTACGCCTTCTGGCACACGAGATACTGCCATCTCATACACGGCATTTAAAATCGGGGTCAGATAAATGTTCTCAAAGTCCCACACGACCATATTCGCGTCAATCCTCGACATTTCCAACAAGTCATTGACAAGTTCCAGAAGAGCGCAATTATTACCTTTAATAATATCTATATACATTTTCCGGGCTACCGGATCTGCTTCATCTTCCAGCATATCTGAAAAACCGACAATGGCGTTCAGAGGTGTTCTGATCTCGTGCGACATATTATCCAAGAATGTCGATTTGAGCATTTCCAATGCCTCCGCTCCCTGATGTTCTTCATGCTCGTGCTCGTTTCTTTCGATCACACTACCCAAAATCACATGTGGAACACCTTCTTCATCCAAATCAGCCCCCTTCCCCGTAACTTCATACATTTTATAAGTTCCATCTTGACCTTTCAAATGGAATATCACATTATATCCGGGCAACTTTTCATCATGTATCTTGTTGAACAAATAAAAAAAATCCAAGCTGTCGTCCGGCTTGCGTACTGAAGACAAGGCGCGGCAAATAAATCGATTTTTATCCAATAACGTATTTGTTTTACCATAAAATTGGAAACAACGATTACAATGCTTTTTATCACATGCTTGAAAACGGTCAAAGCTAAATGAATAGGCAGCCAATTTCCCATCTTCCAATGCCATCCGCATCAACATTCGGCTCTCGGCCAACTGCCCCATTAACAATCTATTTTCGCGATCTACTTCTGATTTTCCCTGTTCCAGTAGCCAGAGCGAATAACCAATCGAATCATCACAATCAGAATGAATCATCTCTACTTTAAAAGGGACAGGCTCGTCACAAACGACCGTTTCACCTTCTCTCAACAGATCCTGTTGATGGGCGTTCAAAACTACATTATCAAAAAGGTTGTCTATCACAAAATCATGTTTGTCCGAAAGGGAGAAGGCTGTAATCATCGCACGGTTCAGATCAATCAGTTTTCCCTCTTTATCATACATAGCCCCAGCTAACGCGCATGAATAAAATGTGGCGGACAAAAGGTCATTCATAGAATCAGTATTTTTCATATTCTTATGATTTTATGGCGTAGGTCAATTATTATCTGTTATTTATAGAATCCAAAGATAAGAATTATTTTGATAATCAAGACGAAATAAAAATATTATCTATAATAGGTATTCCTATACAGATATTAGAGACATACGAGGCTCGGCATATAGTGCAAATCCGCACAAAATATGTGCGGATTTGCACTATAAAGATTCGGCACTTTCTCTCATTAACACTTAAAGCCAACGATTTACGACTATGGCATATATTTTGCTTTGTATTAATCATGAAACAGATATTATTCATATTTATATGTATGCTGTCCTCCTCTCAGCTTTTGGGACAGAAAACACTTACGCTGACATTGGACGAAGCGATCGAAATGGCACGCCAGCATTCTCCTGAAGCCATTGCCGCCCGCCATGCTTTTAGGGCTTCTTACTGGAACTGGCGTTCGTTCCGGGCAAAACAGTTACCGAGCCTGACGCTTACATCCGATCCGAGCCTGAATCGTTCCATCCAGTCGGTTACATTGGAAGACGGTAGCGACAAATTCGTACACCGGAACCAACTCTCGGTCGATGCCGGACTCGAAATCCAACAAAACATCGCCCTTACAGGCGGTAAGGTTTTATTGAAAACCGGACTGGAAAGGCTGGATATGTTCACCGACAATGTCTCGTCTTATAAGAGTACCCCGGTCGTCGTAGGATATGAACAAGATTTATTCGGTTTCAACGACCTTAAATGGGAACGCCGCATCGAACCGATCAAATATGAAGAAGCCAAAAAGAACTATATCGAAACACTCGAACTGGTAGCAGCCTATACGACCAACCGCTTTTTCAACTTGGCAACGGCACAGACCTCGCTGGAAATCGCAAACTATAATTTCGCATACGCCGACACGCTCTACCGGTATGCACAGGGACGCTACAATATCGGGACAATCACCGAAAACGAAATGCTCCAACTGGAACTCAACAAACTGACCGAACAGACAAACCGCCTCAACGCACAAATCGAGGTGGACGATTATATCCAGTCGCTCCGTAGCTATTTAGGTATTTCTGAAAATATCACATTAGCGGTGATCCCCGACGACAGCATTCCTCACTTCACAGTCGATGTAAACGAAGCCATGCAGCTTGCATTCCAGAACAATCCGGATATCAGCGCCTTCGAACGCCGCCGGCTGCAAAGTGAAAGTACCGTTGCCGAAGCAAAAGCCAACCGGGGTTTTAAAGCTGCTCTCTATGCACAGTTCGGCTTGACGCAGAGCAACGAAAAGCTGAAAGAATCCTACCGCGATCCGATGGACCAGCAATTGGTGACATTGGGCATACGCATACCGATACTGGACTGGGGCGTAGGAAAAGGCCGGGTGAAAGTAGCCAAAAGCAACCGCGACAAGGTCTACACCGAACTGGAACAGGAACGGATGGACTTCGAACTGAATGTCGCCAAGATCGTCAAACAGTTCAACATACAGGCCGGTAAAGTCGCCATAGCCTACAAGACAGACCAAACGGCCCAGCGCCGTAACGATGTGGCGCGCAGGCTTTACCTGTTGGGTAAATCGACTATCCTCGACCTCAACGCTGCCATAGCCGAAAAAGACAACTCCCGCCGTGCCTACATCGCGGCTTTATATAATTATTGGAACCTCTATTACGGTCTCCGCAGCCTGACCGGTTACGATTTCGAAAAGATGATTCCGATCACGGAAGATTACGAACTCCTTCTAAAATAATTCATCAATCAACAATCACAAATGGATAAACCAATTGCAAAGAAACCCGTTTATTACCGTTACCGCTGGCATATCGCCGGAGGAATCGCATTCATCGCTCTTCTCGTCTATGTCGGGGTCGCTGCCTCCGGCGGCAGGAAACTCCGCACCGAAGCAGAAAATCTGATCATCGGCGAAGCGACTAATGATAAGTTTTTGGAATATGTAGACGTCGAAGGGGTCGTGCAACCGATTCTCACCATCCAGATCAACGCCCGTGAAGCCGGTAGCGTTGACCGGATCATCGCAGAAGAAGGAACCATGATGGAAAAGGGAGATACAATCCTGACACTCAACAACCCCGACCTTATCCGTACCATTGAGGACCAGCAGGATGAATGGGAAAAGCAACTGATCTCTTATAAAGAGAAAGAGATCGAGATGGAACAGAAAAGCATCGACCTGCAACAACAGACTTTGCAGACAACTTACGAACTGAACCGTCTCAAAAAAAGCTATGCACTCGACGAAGAGGAATTTAATATGGGAGTCAAAAGCAAGGCACAGCTCGAAGTGGCCCGGGACGAATTCGACTACAAAACCCGGAGCACCGCCTTGCAACTGGAAGGCCTGCGCCATGACAGTGCAGCTACGATCCTGCGCCGGGAATTGATGAAAAACGATCTCGAACGCGAACGTAAAAAGTTCGAACGCGCCCAGGAACGCATGGAGGACCTGGTTATCCGCGCGCCCCTCTCCGGCCAGCTCAGTTTTGTCAAAGTAACCCCCGGACAACAGGTACAGAGCACCGAAGCGATCGCCGAGATCAAAGTCCTCGACCAGTTCAAGATCCATACTTCCCTCAGCGAATACTACATCGACCGGATCACCACCGGCCTGCCCGCCACCATCAGCTGGCAAAGCAAGAAGTTCCCGCTCCGGATCACCAAAGTCGTACCGGAAGTCAAAGACCGTAACTTCGACGTCGACCTGGTCTTTACGGAGACAAGCCCGGAAAACGTACGCATCGGCAAAAGTTTCCGTGTCCAGATCGAACTCGGACAGCCGGAAGAGGCTCTCGTCATCCCGCGTGGCGACTTCTTCCAGACCACCGGCGGCCAATGGATATACAAGCTGAACGAATCCGGCACAAAAGCCCGGAAAACCCCGATCAGCATCGGCCGCCAAAACCCGCAACAATACGAAATAACCGGCGGCCTCCAACCGGGCGACAAGGTAATTGTCACAGGATATAGTACCTTTGGGGATGCGGAAGAGTTGATTTTAAAATAAAAGAAGGATAAGCCTGCATAAATATGAAAATAATACTATTAGCTTTACGATCGCTGACACGTTTCAGACTCTACAGTGCCATCAACATCATGGGGTTGGCACTGAGTCTGGCGTGTGTCGTTACCTTGTCCCGATATCTCTATCAGGAAACTACAGTAGATCATTTCCACGAGCATCTGGATCGTCTCTATTTTACGACAATTCAATACCGGAATTCTCCAATGATACGCTTTTCCGGGAGTTTCAATATGAATCACGAACCCGACTACAGAGAACCGTTAGAAGATATTGCGGTAGAACGAAGCACCACATTCATCCCCATGCAGGAGTCTGATATCTATTATGAAAATAAGAAGTTCACAACAAATCTATTCGCTGCAGACACCAACTTTCTGCAAATGTTAGATTTCCCGATCCTCATTGGAAATCGAAATACACTACTTTTAAAACCGGAAAGTGCGGTAATTACACGGGAATTCTCAAAAAAGCTGTTTGGGAATGAGAATCCGATCGGTAAAACTCTTTCTTTCACATTCGGGCAACCGGTAACAATCGAAGGTATAATTGGAAATCCAACAGGCAAAAGTTCCTTACACTTCGACATCCTGATCTCCAAGTCTATGCAAAAGAAATGGTCGAGAATGCCTCAAAGCATTGCCCTGCTTTATCCGGGAAGTGACCTGAAACAAGTAAACAAACGGTTGGATTATTATATGTATATGAAAGCAGGAGAACGATACCAACGATATCAGTTCTTTCCCATGAAGAATGTTTATTTCAACCATACTATTCATGACTTTAATTTGTTTCATAAAGGAAATAAGACAAATGTCCGGATATTGACAGTCGTAACTTTTTTAATCCTGATTATCGGGCTTTTTAATTTCACCAACATCTATACTGTACTTATACAAAAACGAGCCCGGGAATTTGGTATGAAAAAAGTATTCGGAGCAAAACGCGTGCATCTGCTCGGACAAATCTACATCGAAAATATATTTATTATCGCTTGTGCCTTGTTTATCGGATGGGTATTTGTAGAGTTAACACAAGATTATCTGAGCAACCGCTGGGACATCTCTCAATCAAACGACTGGCATTTGAATCTTATGCTTGCGTTCATATTATTGATTCTTTTACCCATGTTTACCTCTTCTTATCCTTTTTTCAAATATCAATATGCTACACCGATTCATACTTTGCAGTCCATAAACAGAGGAGGAAATTCAGTCGCTTCAAGAAATATATTCCTGGTTATCCAATACGGTATATCGCTCTCTCTCATCATTGTGTCGTTATTTTTCATTAAACAATTACATTTCATGTTGAACTACGACAATGGGTATCGTACGAAAGACATCATCAAAGTCCAATTTCTCCGTAACGATTATGCATTAGATGATACAAATGAACAGGCAAAGGCCAAAAGAAAGAAACAAAGGCAACTCGACAATATCATCACGACAAAGATGAATGAATCTCCTCTGTTTACAGATTGGGCTTACGGAAAAAGCCCTTACGAATATAGAGAGCCACACACACAATTCGAATTCCAGGGGAAAAAACAAATGGTTGTTTATAATAACATAGACGAAAGGTACATGAAGATATATGATCTTCAAATGGTAGAAGGACGTAGCTGGAACGATTCGATCGATCATTTCGGCACATACGACTTGATTATCAACGAAACCGCAAAAAAGATATTTGGCATCACCGATATTGCGACAGCCAAGTTACAACCTGAAAGTAGATTATGGTGGAGTTCCGACATGCCGGATATGGATAAAAACCCCGCTTACAACATCGTGGGCATAGTCAAAGATTTTCAAATAGGACATTTGTCTCAAGCAACACTTCCACTCGTTTTTGCCTATGACATAGGATACCGTTATGAACGTTTGACGGCTCACATTGTTCCGGGCAAACGTCAAGAAGCAATTCGTTTTCTACAAAAGTTACATGAAGAAACTGTTGGAGGAGAATTCATCTATTCTTTTGTAGAAGATGAGATAAAAGCAATTTACAAAGAAGACCAAAAGCTGACTAATATCTATACGGTTTTTGCCTTAATAGCAATCCTGATCTCCTCATTAGGTTTGTTCGGCCTATCCCTGTTTGACGTGCAACAACGCTACCGGGAGATAGCTATCCGCAAAGTCAATGGGGCAACAACTTCCATTATCATGCAAATGCTACTACGGAAATATTATAAGCTTCTTGCAATCGCATTTATTGTGGCGACTCCTGTCACCTGGCTTGCCATTCACAAATATCTGGAAAATTTCGCCCACAAAGCATCGATCTCCTGGTGGTTGTTTGCAGCCGCTTTGTTGCTCACTGGCACAATCTCTTTGCTGACTTTAGTTTGGCAAATACGCAAGGCAGCCCGGACTAATCCGGCGGAAGCTATCAAATCGGAATAAAAACAAACAATCATGATACTACAACACTACATCAAAATTACATTTCGCAATCTGGCAAAATATAAAGTACAATCCGCTATCAGTATCGTCGGATTGGCGATCGGACTGATCTGTTTTACGTACGGATGGAACTGGTACCGGTATGAGACGACCTATGACGGGTTTTATCCGCAATCAAAAAACATCTACAGAGTCTATGGAATTGACAAACAAACGGGAAAAAAAGCAGAGGAATTACCACTTATCCTGGCACGCAAACTGAAAAAAGATTTCCCGGAAGTAATAGAGACAACGCAGATTTATTCAAAATTCGGTTCTACTTTCAATTATGGGGAAATAAGCCTGGAGGATCCGGAAGAAGAGTTCATTGACGAACAGTATTTCAATTTCTTTCCACGTCCCGTAATTTGCGGTAAGAAGAATGATATTCTAAAAACACTCGATGAGATAGCCGTTACCCGGTCTTTTGCCGTGAAATATTTCAAAACACCGGAGAATGCATTAGGTAAAACTCTCAAAAACGGATACCGTAAAAGCATTACGATCGTCTCCGTCCTGGAAGATTCGCCCAACAACTCCATGATGCAAGCCGATGTTTATGAACTGGATAAATTCGACCGTGACCGGGAAAATCGGATCACAGACGAAAAGCAATGGGCCCTGCTAAATACTAAAATCTATCTATTATTAGAACCCAACATTAATATAAAGGTATTTGAGAAGAAGATCAATTCTTATATAGTTGAACATGAATATAATAAATCAATCCTGTTAAAGTTAGTTCCCCTAACGGATGTCCGCCATACATTCGGTAGTGAATTGACTTTTAATCTTTCTTATATCCGGACATTCACGATAACCGGGCTCTTATTATTGCTCTGCGTCTTCTTCAATTTCACCAACCTGTTGTTGAACCGCGTCTATTTGCGAAACAGGGAAATGAAATTAAGAAATGCGATCGGCGCCGATAAAAAAAATCTGGTTATCCAATTGCTACTTGAATTGACATTGCTCGTCGGGATCAGCTTTTTACTGGCCTCTTGCCTGTTGGAATTAACGGCTGGCGGTTTCTCACACCTCTTCGAAACGACATTACAGCGGAAACTACTATTTAGTCATCTATGTATCATAGCTGGTATTAGCTGGTTTATACTCACAATTATCTGCCTACCGCTATTCTTGCATTTTGTCCGTGCTTCTTCTCTATTAATATCCGGTGGAATCTCTCCCACCCGGAAAAGCGGTTTCCGCAAAGTCAGCATGGCGCTACAACTGGGTATTTGCATTTTCTTCCTGATGAGCACATTCATCATGTTCAGGCAAATATCTTTCATGAAACATAAAGACTTGGGATTCCAAAAAGAGGGTCTGATCCAGATGAAAATGACATTCAGAGACCGGGAAGGAATTAGCCGCGAGATTTCTTCACTGGCCGTTCTGAAAGGATTCACACAAGCCGGGATATTCAATATCACCCATGAGCCTTATACACAAAACGAGGTCGAATGGGAAGGCAAGCCTTTGGATTTCAATCCAAACTTCCAAGTTCTACAAGTAGGCGGCAACTTCCCGGAAGTTTTCAACATACCGATACTGAAAGGCCGTTTCATCAATGAAGGAGATTTGGCAAACGATGAAGGTTGGCGAGCCTCTTGGACAAAAGCCGTCATCAATGAAGAGGCAGCTCGCCTCATGGGCATCGATAACCCGATCGGCAAGAAGATCAGCATTTGGAATTATACGACCATGCGAGACGGAAGCAGAGGACGTGCCGAAATGGAGATCGTCGGGATCATCCAAAACTTCCAAGCAGCCAGTTTACGCAACCCGATACTGCCGCAAGTGATCGTGATCGATGAAAGCAAATGGGACAGCTACTTCTATTATGCGAAAACAGAACCGGGAAAAGAGGCTGCAGCGATCAAAGCAATCCGAAATATATTCAAAAAGCACTCCAAGCAAGGCGACCCTGCCACCTGCGAAGTACAGACCATGAACCAGATACTCGATCAGCTCAACACTTCCGAGAATGCCAGCCTGCAACTCTTTACTTTGCTGGCACTGTTCTGTACGCTTATCTCCATCTTCGGACTTTATTCCATTTCGTCCAGTAATATGGGACAACGGAAGAAAGAGATTGCCGTACGGAAAGTGATGGGTGCCTCTGCCGGAACGATTGTCAAGATGTTTTTCCGGGAATACCTTGTAATTGTATTGATTGCCAACCTGCTGGCATTGCCGCTGGCATGGCTGTTCATGCAAAATTGGTTGCAGCAATATGCCTACCGGAGCAGTATTTCTGCCTGGATGTATATCCTAATCATATTTGTCACCGTCATCCTGATTATCGGAACCGTCCTCTATCAAACGATACGGGCTGCCCGGACAAATCCGGCAGAGGTGATCAAGTCGGAATAAATATCAGAACATCATGATACTCCATTATATAAAAATAGCCTGTCGGATCATAGCCCGATATAAGTTACAGAATACTATTTCAGTCGTCGGATTATCTGTCGGCCTACTCTGTTTCAGCCTTTGCCTGTATTGTAGCCGCTTTATGCAAAGCATCGATTCTTGTTTTTCGAACCATAAACGGATTGCAGAAATCCAGTTCTATATAGACAACAGGCTTTTTTCAGGGACAACGGCCTCTTTTGCCCATGTCCTGAAATCCATGCAATATCCGGAAATAAAAGAGATTTGCCGCACGGCATTCTCAAGAGAGCGTTCGTTTAACGTCTGGCTAAAAGAGGAAAAAAATCTTCCTTATACATTTCAGACAATAGAGGTCGATACTTCCTATGCCTGCATATTTACCCCGACTATCCTTTTCGGCAGTTGGCAACAGGCAGTGACATCCGCAAACTCGATCGTCATTACGGAAACAACCGCACGTAAAGTTTTTAAGAATGCCGCGGAAGCGATCGGCAAACAATTGGAGTTAAATAAACGCCTTCTCACATCTCCCGAATCAACCCCCGAAACGGGAGGTATTTATTATACTATCCGGGCTGTCATAAAAGACCTGCCGACAAACACCAGTATGCATCTGATGGAAAACATAGATTTGCTGACACTCAACGACAGCGAAGGCTTATTCATGTTCGAAGGAAATAATGCGATGACCGGTTGCCATACATACGCCCTTCTGAAAACAGGCAAACGGCCGATCGATTTAGACCGGCACTTGACCAGGGAAAAACAAACATATCCCCTCTTCGATGCAGAAGCTGATATCAGAAGCACACAAATCGGGAATGACAAGTACGTACGGCAAATAGCTAATATACTGTCATTGATAACCGGTATCACCGGGATATTGATCTTACTGACCGGATTACTGAACTTTTTCTATTTCCTGATCGGCCAGTTTATGAACCGGACGCATGAGTACAGTATACGTAAAGTCAATGGCTGCAATGGAATCCAATTATTCACCCAACTTTTTATACAGTCGGCATTGCTGGTCTTCTTAACAGCGATTCTAACAGGATGCCTATTGGAACAGATCGCCTCCGGGTTACAAATCGATCTGTTCAAAATACATCTTACATTCGACACGAAACTATTATTGCTGCATACCGGAGAATATATCCTGCTGATTCTTCTTGCCTGTATATTCGTATGCCTTCTGATCGTCTTACGCATCCGGAGAATATCGATCCAAAAAAGCATCAGGGGTGGAGAGTTGCGCCACGAAAAACATTCCAGACGCAACATAATGCTGGGAATACAATTTTTTATCTGTTGGTTATTTGTTTCATTGACATTCGCACTCTACATGCAAACAGAGACAACCACAAAAGCAATTTTCAACACACTCAGTTTGCAGGAGAAAGAGTCTATTCTCAGCTTTACACTCGATTATCCGTTTATGAAAGCAGAAGAAAAACTGGCTATCGTTAACCGTATCCGTCAGCAGGCAGGGGTAAAAGATGTACTGTTAACCAGCCAGTCTTATACGGAAGACAATTCCCAGACAGGTTTCTATACCGACAAAGCCAATACGGGCAAAGCAATAGAAGTGCAAGTGCAATGGATACCCGCCAATTTTTTCTCATTCATGCAAATCCCGCTGCAATCCGGACACACGTTAAACAATCCGGGTGAAATGCTCGCAGATGAAGTGTTCATACAAAAACATCAAGGGATCAGTATCGGCATGACATTATACAATTACAACGATGCTTATCAACTGTGCGGTATCTCCTCTTCATTCTATTCCGATATTTATAGTCAAAACATCGGAACCGTTTTCCTACCGGATAAATTGGAGAAAAAGATCGGGCACTGTTACATCAAAGCATATCCGGGACAAGAAAAGCAGATTCGAAAACATATTTATACGGTACTCCGGGAAACTTTACCGTCTAATATCCAACCCTACATCCGGACATTCAGAGATGATATAAGCGAAAAGCAGGCATTGGAAACCAAGATGAAAAGTATTATCCTTTTCTTCACGATCGTTTGTCTGATCATCACATTATTAGGGGTATACTCCGCCATTACACTCGACACCGAACATAGGCAAAAAGAGGTGGCTATACGAAAAGTAAACGGGGCGACTTCAACAGCCATCATACGGCTGTTTGCCATGTTCTACATCAAACTGCTACTATTCTCGGCGTTGTTGGCGATTCCCGTCATCCTGCTTATCCTGCATTTCTGGAAACAAATGTACATTGTCTTCTTCAAACAGGGATTTATATATTGGGGTAGTATTTCATTTACGATCCTGCTACTGACAACCTGTACAGTCATATTCCGGATCAAAAAAGCAGCCGGCCGGAACCCGGCAGAAGCGATTAAAACCGAATAATAAAAACAAATTAAATCATAGAGCCATGTTACATCATCACATCAAAATAGCTTTCCGCAATCTCCTGAAATACAAATTGCAATCTTTCATTTGTATTGCCGGACTCGCGATCGGATTTACCTGTTTTGCCTTGTCGTCGCTTTGGATACGGTATGAACTGACGTATGATACGTTCAGGAAGGATGCAGACCGGATTTATTATGTACGGGTGGAATCGGAAACCAACGACCAGGGACTGTCGAGCGTTACTCCTTACCCGCTGGCCCGGTATTTGAAAGAGACATTCCCGGAAATAGGGGAAAGTTGCAATACCAGAGCCTGGAAAAACGAGTTCCTTTACAACGGAAAGAAATATGATTCTTTCGAATTGTCAATCGATTCAGCCGCCGAACATATGTTTGAAATCGAACTGATCTCCGGCAACCGGGATTTTATGATTCCGGGAAGCAACAAAATCGCGATCACGGACAGGCTTGCCAAAGAAGTCTTCGGCACTAAAAATCCAATGGGCGAGAAGCTGAAGATTTGGTCTGACGAAATGGAGATATGCGCCATTGCCAAAAGCCAGGACCAACACTCGAACTTCCCGTTCGGGATGCTGAGACCGGCCCGGCAATTAGAAGATTGGAACATTTCCTCCTGGCAAACTTTCATAAAGGTTCGCCCGGGTACAGATATAGAAGCCTTTAAAAAGAAACTTTACGAACACAAAGTAAAAAAAGACAGAGATTCGCTGACTCATCTCGTCCTGACATCGGTCACCTCCATGCGATATGACCGTCCCTCAGAGGAACCGACCATCAAGTTCGAGCATATCCTGCTTTTCGCCCTCGCCGGCGGACTGGTGATCCTGTGTGCACTGTTCAACTATCTGACCTTGTTTGCCAACCGCATACGGATTCGGAGCAAAGAGATCGGACTCCGGAAAGTGTGCGGATCGTCCGACGGCAACCTGTTTGCCCTTTTCGCATCCGAATACCTGTTGACACTTTTCATCGCTCTTTTAGTCGGGATAGCCCTGATCGAAATTATATTGCCGACATTCAAGGATCTGTCGAATGTAAAGACAGATTCGTGCAACCTCTATCTGGAAACATTTGTCTATTTCGGCATCATCACCTTGCTGGCTTTCCTGTTCTCTTTGTTCCCTATCTACTATTTCAGGAAGCGGTCGTTGCAGAAAGCCCTTAAAGGTTCATCCGACGGAAAAGGGAAGAATATCTTCCCGAAAGTCAGCCTTACCTTACAACTGATTATCAGCATCGGGTTCATATTCTGTTCATCGGTACTGGTCAAGCAAATTTATCATTTGCATACGACCGATCTCGGATTAGACAGGAAAGACCGGGGCGATGTCAGTATATTCCCGAAAACAGACGGTTTGAAAGAAGAGGTCGCCAAACTATCTTCTATCGCAGAAGTATATCCGGACGGAAACGATCCGCTATTTCCAAGTCACTCCCGCTCCTACAGGTACTTTACCGAGTGGGAAGGCAAGCCGGCCTCCGTGGAAGGTCTCACGATCCAGATGATACCATGCAACAATCGTTACTTTGAATTTTATGGCCTGCAATTGCTAAAAGGCAAGTTTCCGGAAGGAGATACCGAACGGCATATACTCCTGAACGAAGCAGCGGTAAAAGAGTTAAAGATCGATAATCCGGTCGGCAAAACGCTTAGGGCCAAAGATCAGAAAGGATTTATCATCGACGGTATTTTCAAAGACTTCTACATAGCCCCTCCCACCGTTCCAGTAAAGCCGGTGATGCTCGACTTCAGCCCGGCAAAGAAAAATATATAGAACGATTACTCGACGGATGTCATATTCCGGCATCAGCCGGGAAGCCGCGAACTGTGCAGACGGCAGGTCGAACAGTTGGCAAAGAAGATGCAACCGGATGCAGTCGACATACATGTCGCTTTTATGGAAGAGGAATACGAAATGTTTCTGAAATCGGAAAAGGCATTGCTCAAGATGCTGGACTTCGTAACCCTTGTCTGTATCCTGATCTCGTTGTTCGGCGTATTCTCCCAGGTAACTCTGGACTGCGAACAGAGAAGGAAAGAGATCGCCGTCCGCAAAGTGAACGGAGCAACGGCATCGGATATCATGAGCCTGTTTTTTGCCACCAATCTGCGCCTGTTATGTATTGCTTCGGTCATCGCATTTCCGGTCAGCTATCTGATCATGAAATCATGGATCGAGAACTATGTGTTACAGGCTACGATCAGCTGGTGGCTTTACCCGGTCATCTGGGCTGTCCTGGTCCTGCTACTAACTTTTTGCACCGGCTGGCGCATCCATAAGGCTGCCAACCAGAACCCGGCGGAGGTGATCAAGTCGGAGTAAAAAGGGCTTTGCATCCGTTAGTCTACGGACCGGCATTCATGGATAGTTTCATGCCGATGGAACTTTTGTTTCATGCCGATGGAACTTTTGTTTCATGCAGGGGAAACTTTTGCCGGCCGGTAGTCTTGTGTTCATCGGCTGCTTTCTATAGGCCGAAAGCAAGCAGCCGAAAGCCGGTATTTATAATACACAAAGATAACACAGGTTTGTCCCAAAAGAAAGCGAAAAAGCAAAAAAATAAAGAAGAAGTGGTAGATAAAGGCATATAGTGGTAGATGCTTTTTCACCTGCCACCACAGATGTAAGAGTTGTTAAACAAGGTATTCAAAGAACAGTGGCAGTTATTGCTGTTGTTTTTACTAATTGAAATATGGAGTAACTGATGGTCTATATTCAATTCGGATTGGGAGTTTGTTCGCATCGTGCGGAAAGGAACGCCTTTTGTGCGAATACACACGTTTTCCGCATTCAAGGGGCAGAGGTAACAAACATTCTAATAACCGGTTACGGCATTGGCACAACTTTTGCGTCTTCATTTATTGCGATCAGCATCTTATGGACTTTTATCGGCTGTATGCAGAAAGGAGATAAACCGAAAGGCTGCTGATGCCGGTGCGGAGATTTTAAACTATATATTTGAACAAAATATCATAACAAACAATGCTAACACACTATATCAAAGTTTCTTTCCGGGAACTGCTTAAATACCGGACCCAATCGGTCGTCAGTATCATCGGTCTGGCTGTCGGATTTACTGCCTTCATCTTAGGCGGCTACTGGCTATGGTGGGAAACACATTTCGATAGTTTCCACCCGGAGGCAGACCGGCTTTATTGTCTGACGACGGAAGGGCTTGTCAAACGTGCCAACGGGACGCAAGCCGATCTGGACCAGTTGCATATTAACGACCGGGAAGAATTGTTTAAATTGCTCCCCGAAATCGAAACTTCCTGTTCATTTAACCATCTCAGCTTTACCCTGAAACAGGATAATGAGACAATCACTCTGCACGGGATGGAAAGCGGACAATCTTTCTTCGAGCTTTTCCGGACTGATTTTATCGAAGGAACACATAAAGGGATCGCTCCCGACGGCAGTTCCGTCATACTAACGGAGCGGACAGCCCGCCAACTGTTCGGGACAACGAGCTGCATCGGCAAGGAGGTGGCATTGGACGATAACCTGCGTCCTTCGGTAGCTGGTGTCATACGGGATTATCCGGACAATACTGATTTGCTGTTCGACTTCCTGCTGATCAGGACACCCGAACCCAATCATGTCAAACGCATGACGACCTACGTGCGACTCCAAAAAAGTGCAAACGTAACTAAAGTACGGAACAAACTGGCGCATTATAAAAGTCATGCCGAAGACAAATGGGATCGGGAACAGGTAAAAGATTGGAAAATAAACTTGTTGACGGCCTCCGAAGTGCATCTACGATGCCATCCCGAACTGACAGACCGCATCCGTAACATCCATATCCTGGCATTAGCCGGGGCAATGGCTTTCCTGAGTGCTCTTATCAACCTGCTTGTCCTTTTTATCGGGCAACAGCAACGGAAACAACAGAAAAACCGGACGTATCTTTGTGTAGGAGCCTCAACCGGAAGCATGATCCTGAAAGGTTTTACCGAGTTGACTTTGCCCTTGATCATCGCTTTTATGGCCGCTTTCTGCCTGATCGAAAGCCTCTATCCCTATTATGAAAGCTACACGACATGGAACAGGTACGGCATCTATGAAAACATCAGCCGTCATCTTTCACGTACTTCGCTTTTCGGCAATACGCTGTCGCTCGCCGGAATCAGCATTCTGGCTTTCCTTCTTATCTGTTATTATCCGATACGGAATCTTTTGGAACACAAGATACAAAGACCGGTCCTCTTTAAACAAAGCCTGATCGTTGTCCAGATATTTATCGGTTCGTTGTTCTTTATTACCTCTTTGGGATTGTTCCGGCAGTTGCATTTTATCCTTTCGAAAGACAAAGGGATCGATTACGAACGGGTCATACAGGTCAATTTAGGCTACAGCACCGCCCACCAGACAGACCTGAGCGTCCTGAAACCGGAAATGGCCAACCATCCGTATGTAGAGGGAGTCACGTACACCTGCGGAAACGCTCCGGTCTTCACGGAACAGGGGGATTGGTACGGTTCTTTTTACTCGCACTTTTGTTTCGACCCGAATGAATCCGAACCGGATCGTTACAACCCGGTAGTTGTTGCCGACAAAGACTTCTTCGCGTTCTTCAAGCTGAAACTGCAATCGGGAAGCTGGCCGACGGAAACAAATCCGTATAGCTATATGGTAAATGAAACCAGCCTGCAAACAGTAGGATATACAGACCTGCTTGAACGGCCTGTTTACATAAAAGGACAGGTTAGCCAGGCAAAAGTCTGCGGTATCATAAAAGACTATCTATATGCGCCGATGCAATATCCTGTATTACCGCTGTTCTTTACCACGTATGACAATCCGAGGGTAAAAGACTTCGTGCGGCCTTACCTTATTTATGTCCGCTATGCGAAAGGGCATAAGAAGGAAGTGCTGGAGCATCTGCGTAAAGTAACTTCACATATTCAGAATGACAATATCAACCGGGACAAAATGTTTACGGAGTTATCCGGCCAGGTCGATCTTTTCAACCGGCCGGAGAAAGTGATCTTTACCATTTTCAGTGTCCTCTCTCTGGTTTGTATCCTGATCTCTACTTTCGGCATTTACTCGCTGGTGAGTCTCGCTACCGAACAGCGCCGGAAAGAGATCGCTATCCGCAAGGTAAACGGGGCTACGTTCTGCCATATCCTGCAACTGTTTTTCCGGGAGTATTTCCTGTTAGTGGCATTAGGCAACGCTTTTGCCCTTCCGGTCGGCTACTTGGTAACAAAACGCTGGTTCGAAACGTATGCCAATCATACCACGTTGCCGGTATGGTTGTTCCTTCTGGTCTTTCTGATCACCAGCGGAATCGTGTTGCTCTCTATTTTCCGCCAAGTTAAAAGGGCGGCCGCTACCAACCCGGCGGAAATTATTAAAACCGAATAATAACAAAAGACATCACATCATGTTCAGACACTACTTAAAAATGGCCGTCCGGCAGATTCTTAAAAACAAGACGCAATATTTGCTTTCCATCATCGGAATCGCAATCGGACTCCTTTGCTTCAGCATGACCTCTTATTACATAAGAAGATTCAATAACCAGTTTACGGCTTGGGCAAACAGTGACCGAATGGCGAATGTATATGTCAAATCGGCTCAAAACAACTATGAGAATCCTTATATTCCAGGCGAAGTTGTGCAGGAGTTGATGGGGAATCCGATAGCCGGAATCGGACGGGTTGCTTATTCATACGGATACGGGCGTGCTAATATCACCCTGTCCAAAGACGGCCAGGAAGAAGTTTCGTACCAATGCAGTTTCCAGAATATCACAAAAGACTTTCCGGTCATATTCGGCGTTCAGACGTTGGAAGGACAGGTACCGGCGTTAGAACCGGGAGAAGTCTGGATCAGCAAATCAGCGGCGGAAAAGATATTCGGTCAAGAGAATCCTATCGGAAAAACGCTCTATTTCAGCCGGGCGGACAGCGATACGTCTGCCATCCGATATTCCACGATCAGCGTCGTTATCAGGGACCTGCCGGACGGGGCGCGTGAAAAGAGCGACCTCTATTTCCCGGAGACAGCAAGCATCCAGCCGAAACGTGAATACCGCGATCTGGTGATCCTGCTGGATAAAAATGTCTCGAGCAAGGAAATAAACCAGCGGCTACGCCAGCAAATACCGGCTTTCGGTGAAAAAAACGATTGCTATCTGGCTGTACGCACTTTTAAGGAAGAGATGTACAAGCCGGACAATATCAGTGCGACATTCTTCATCCCGCTGATCGGCTCTCTGATATTGATTGCTGCAATGATAAACTTCCTGAAGTTCTGTATCCAGTCGTTCTATAACCGGACGCGCGAACTCAGTCTGAGAAAGTGTTTAGGCTCGGACTCAAAAGGGTTGTTCGGTTTGCTCTTCAGTGAAATTGCGATCCTTTTTATTTTGTCGGCATTGACGAGCCTTGCTCTGATCGAATGGGTTATACCTGTCTATTACCAATATATGGCTTCGAAAGAATTGATCAATGAAAACCTGTTTATCCACACGCCAACCTTGATCCGCCAGGAAATGGAATACCTCGGTTTCCTGTTCATTCTCTGTGCCTCGATTGCTGCATTAGCCGTTTTCCGCATCAGGCACATAACATTGACGGAAGGTGTGAAAGGTATGAAACGGAAGAAACATAGTGTAAGAAACTTCATGCTGGGAGTCCAGTTGTTTATCTGTTTTCTTTTTATTGCAGGAGCGATCGGATTAGGAAACATATATCAGCTCGCGGAAGAAAAAAGGAATAACACTTTGACGGAAGAAGAATGCGATCGTATCTGGAAGATGGAACTTTGGGAACCGCAGGTACAGGGGCATGAAGAGGAAATCGTCTCCCGTATCCGTACGCTTGCAGGGGTGGAAGATGTCCTGCTGGAAACTACCGGCAAATATCTGGATTATAAGAACAAACATGGAGAAGTGCTACATGGGCTGCAATACCTTACCGGCAAGAATTATCCGTCTTTTATGAAACTGCCGATAGAGGGAAGGATGCCAGAGGCTTCTAACGAAATACTGGTTTCGCGTTCTCTTATCTGGGAATTGGAGAAAGACGGGGAAAAGAACCCGACATCCGTGCAATTAGGCGATCAGACTTTCCTGATCACCGGCATATACGGGCAGCTCCCTTTCGAACCGGTATATAACAGGGAACAGACAGCAAAAGCAAATCAATATCTGCGTTTCTCTTTCATCACCGTTCCCGAAAAAGCAAATTACAGAACAGTCTACGTCAAATGTGTAGCCGGACAGGAACAGAACATACGAAAAGAAATACTCAAAATCGTACATAGCCGGCTGCCGGCATCCATTCCCTTCCTGTTGACCACCAAGCAGGAAGAGCGATTCCGGTCCAACGGGGAGTCGAAACTGATAAGCGACCTGTTCACCCTCCTGTCCGCCATCAGTGTAATCATCACGGTTTTGGGTATCTATTCCGCCATTACGCTCGACACAGTCAGCCGGCAAAAGGAAGTTGCGATACGCAAAATTAACGGGGCCGGGCCAAAGGTTATCGCTCTCTTATTCGGAAAGCTGTATATCCGTTTACTGGTTGTTTCAGCCATCCCTTCGTTGGCAATTGTCTATATCTTCCTGTGGATATTGACGAAAGAAAAGATAACGATTGCCCCTGCATGGCTGAACAATCCACTGATGTGGTTAGGAATTATTCTTCTAACCGCCACAATCGTATTCGTAACCGTCGCCTACCGGATCTGGCTGATTTCACGGTTAAACCCGGCGGAAGTAATCAAATCAGAATAAAACCAATATGATGTTTGCACACTATTTCAAAATAGCATTCCGTCACCTGCTTGCCCAAAAAGGGCAAACACTGATCTGTGCTATCGGCCTTTCAATGGGAATCTTAGTATTCTCGGTCTGCACCTATATAGTCACGCTCATTTCAGAAGTGAATCATCAGTTTCCCGAATACAAACAGATGGCAGAGTTAATTCCCTATAACGACAGGGGAGGGAAATGGTATGCCTATCCTTATTCGGAAGTAAAAAAGCTGAAAGAGGCACGATTACCTGAAATCAGAAAAATCGTATTTGGCAGCCGCGAAGGGAACAAGGTGTGTTCCTTCCAAACAGGCCAGCAGAAGGAGACCGTTTTTGAATTGGCTTATACTAAAATCAATGACGGCGTGCCCGATTATTACTCCATGCAACTCGTCTCCGGCACGATCAAAGAGGCCTTCCATTCCCCTTTCTCATTGCTTATTTCTGAACCTATGGCTAAAAAAGTATATGGGAACAGTCATGAGGCGGTAGGAAAGACGGTCAAAGTGGAAAATGTGTTTTATACAATCCGGGGGGTTATCAAAGAGCTATCGTTGCCCAATCAGTTGACCGGGACAAAGAGAGCCGAATTATTCCAATGTTGCACGGAAGACGAACTATTAGAGCTAAACGCCCGCGTGGCACTTTTGCTCACACCGGATGCCGACATAAAAAAACTGAACCGCAAAATAGCAGAATTGGGGATTTGCTTCAACTATAGCCATATCGACCCCCGTTTCGGGCTGGGAGATGAACCGTATCATTTTAAAGTTGAACGTATCAATGAAGAGATGAGAGGGGCAAAAGGATTTGCAGACAGGATATTATTACAGAGTTTAGGTTTCCTGATCCTGTTAAGCGGTTTGATAAACTTCTTCAACCTGAGTATCGGTTCTTTCTATAACCGCACAAGGGAATTAAGTATGCGAAAAAGTATTGGTGCCGGTAACCGGCATTTGTTCTTCCAACTATTTATAGAACAAGCACTCACTATATTATTGGCAACAATCCTTGCTTTCTGCCTGAGTGAAACATTCCTGCCGTGGGGCATCCAATTGTTGGATTCGGTCACGGAAACCGGAATCTATCTGGATATACAGGCTTTCTGGCTGGAAACGGCCGTCATCTTCCTCGAATTATTAATCGTAAGCGCCTTTATCGTCGGTATCACAATCTGGCGCATCCATAAGATCCCGACAATGAAAGGGATGAGAGGTGGTAATGCGACAGGCAACAAACATCGGGTACGCAACGTGATGTTGGCTATTGAGTTCCTTATCTGCCTGTTGTTTTTAGGTGGTTCCGGCATGCTCTACCTGCAGAACAGCAAAATGGATGCCAGCATCTATTCCACCTGTCCGAAGGAAGAACAGGAACGAACATTTATAGTCCCGCTCACAGCCGGGCAGTTAAAAGGCATTGAAAAAGAAGTAATTCGAAAGCTCACGGAAAACTCACTGGTCACGGAATATCTGCTGACAGAGAATACGACCTTATGCAATTCCGAAACAGTCAGTCATATAACGGTAGAAGATATTGAATACCTTATCCTGATTCTCAAAGTTTCACACAATTTCCCGGAATTTATGCACATCCCCGTTCTACAAGGAAAAAGCCCCGATGGAGAAAAGCAAGTCATAGTCACAAAAGCTTTAGCCGACGCGATGGAAAAAGAGAAGATGGGAAACAGGTTATCTCTTGACAGCACAGATTATACCGTCTGCGGAATAATGGATAATATCTCCCAATTATTCAAATACGAAGAAGGCTATTATGCTGTTATGCCTGTAGAAAATCCGCGATATTGTTACCTTCGTTGTTTACCGGGCAACGAACAAAAACTGATCCGGCATATTGACCAAGTTATGCGGCAGTGGATTCCGAGTACACTTCCGGTTCAGGTTAAAACGTTTTATGAAGACCTGAATAACACGATGCTGGTACTTAGGATTATGCAATACATACTGATCGTTTGTGCCTTAATGTGCATCTTTATTACGATATTAGGGATTTATGCGGCTATCACGTTGGATACTGAAAAGCGACAAAAAGAAGTGGCCATCCGCAAAGTAAACGGAGCCACGTTCGGAAATATCGTGCTATTATTCGGCAAGTTATACGCATTTTCTGTATTGCCGCATTGTTCGGTGTCCCGGTTTTATGGAGTCTCGCGACCTCCATACAGGAGGATTTCCGGGAAAAATATAATTTCAACAATCCTCTGTTCTGGCTCCTTCTTTTGACTGTAACAGCCGGCATCATTGCTATCACAATCGGGTATCGCCTCTACAGAATTGCCCGTATCAATCCGGTAGATACGATTAAAACGGAATAAAGATCAATCATTTAGGCTTGCAATTCAAATCAATGTTTACCTTTAGCCTGTTAAACTATAAAAACGAAACTATGAACTATCATCGAATCCTTCACCAAGCTTCGGGAATTCTCCCGTAATCTTTCTTCTTTTGCACAAGAAAATGATTCCGACAAACAAAAGAGCCTTTTAGAAAGAAGCAGCGAACTCTTGAATGATCTACTTGATACAGACGGAGATTTTACGGAAAACGAATCGACCGTCGAACTGAATCTTGCCATCCTCAAGATGAAGAGAACAATAAAAAAGAAAACCAAAAACTAATTAAGCTAATACATTCCAAAAACAATTAACATTTTAAATCGATAAGACAAATTACACTAATTATAGCTTATAAGAACAGTAACTTATCTACTTTCGCATCAAATTTATGGATTTTAATGCACAAACAGCTACTTATAGTGATGTTGATTTGTCTGAGAGGTGCCGATTATATATCGGCACAGCAATGGACAAAAAAGGATTCAATCTGGCTTCAGAACGTTCTATCCGGTAAAGAAAAGCTGGAACTGAATCCAGAGACGATGAAAGCGATTCAATCAGGTTCTTTTATCAACCTGGATGAACCGGCTTCTAATATGAAGATGTCGCCAACTACCCCGTTACCCATTCTTAAAGATTTTACCGAATACATACGTACGGATTCGACACACCGCAAGAAAGCCATGAAAGACCTCCCGCCGGGCGTCTTTTGGCTATACGCTCCTCCTCCCGGAAAAATCCTACCGGTCTACAAAAATATGCTCGAAGCGTGGAAAAGCGATCCTATGAATCGTTCTCATAATACAGGCTTTGCCACTTTCGACTTCGCAGAAATGACCAGCAGAAAGAGTTATATACACAAACGTAATGCCAAAAGAGAGGGGACGTGGAAGAATTACAACAATCTGCCAACTCCCGACATCATCAAGAAAAAGAAGAAATTAGCAGAAGATCATCCGGAAATAGCCGGACAAGATACACTTTTGTTACACAAAGACTCGTTGCTGTCGAAGGACACGACACACGTAATATCCCCCGCTATGATGAACTAAATAACCTATAAGATAACTTTTTTTCAAAAAAGTCGTATTATTTTGCAACAATTTAGTGTTATATAACGTCTTATAGTTATACAAGAAACATTAATCGGAAACAGATTATGACAAAAATACAACTATTAGCTACGCTGTTGGCACTTTTCATCATTGCCATGCTGGGAGCATGCAGCAACGAAGACTATTCGGAACCGGATGTATTCAAGGTAACGCCTGACCTCCGTGCCCGCATCAATACAGGGGTAAAAATGGCCTCCCGTAAAGAGAAGGGGCTGTTCAATGAGAAATTCAACTCCTTCCTAAATAAGTGCGATGAAATGGGACCGGAAAACACCCCTTACCAATATATGGAAACGGAAGAGTATGCCGACTTGAAAAACCAAGTCCTGTCATCCTCTCCCGCTGCCTGTTATCTGCTAATGGACCGCTATCTGAAGCGTAACCCGCCGTTCTTCTCTTTCATCCTGAACGATCTGATCGAAACAGCCTATCCCAATACGGCGGACGAAATTGCCAATCGGATGAAATCATCGACCACCGTACAGGAGACAATGGAACTATTTCCCCAGGTTTGCCTGGAGATCTGGCTGGATGAGATAGAGAAATAGTTAATTTATTCAAAAAAAACAGCTTTTCTATTGCATGTAAAATATCTTTTGCATTAATTTGTCTGACAAATAAGATTAATCATAATTATCGTCTAATATTATTGCAATGGATACATTAAAAGTACATAATCAAACAATCACCCTTGTGGACCAGGTTGAAGACAAACTTCTCAACTATTTAAAAGAAAAAGATATTCGTACAGGAGATTCTATTCCAAATGAATTAGAATTAGCAGCTGCACTTGGTGTAGCCCGTAGCGTTCTTCGAGAAGCATTAAGTCGGCTAAAAATGATGGGAATGATAGAAACTCGTACTCGCCGGGGAATGATCCTAACAGAACCGACTATTCTTGGAGGCATGAAACGAGTCGTCGATCCACGTATCTTAGGAGAAGAGGCACTTTTTGATATTTTAGGATTCAGAATTGCTTTGGAGATAGGGATATGTAGTGATATTTTCAGAAATATTACCCCAGAAGACATTTTAGAACTTGAAGAAATAGTAAAAATGGGAATTGTTTTTGAAAACAATGAATATGCTCCAGTCAGTGAGTTTACGTTTCATGCTAAATTATATGAAATTACCGGAAATAAAACTATTTCCGAATTTCAAGGGATTATTCATCCTGTAATGATCTTTGTGAAAAATAAATTCAAAGATCTATTAGAACCTATTAATATAGAAATGAAAGAACAAGGTCAGATAGTCACTCACGCAGATCTTCTTAAATTTCTCAAAAACAGAGATGAATCAGGGTATCGAAAAGCTATTGAACAACATTTTGAAGTGTACAAAAGATTCTTGAATAGCAGAAAATGAATAACCAACTTGTTAATAATATGTCTAATACAATCAAAATAGAAATAATTCTTCTGATTTGTTTCTTGAATCTATTTCAAGGCAAAGCTTTAAAAGGAAGTATGTCTTCAACTAATTCCAGATTGGAAAAAATCGAATGGGACAATTCTTTAACATTACCTGATCTAAATGGAAAACCAAATATCGGAGTTGCGGGTGCTTTTTCAGGTTTTATAGGTAATAACCTGATAATTGCAGGAGGAGCGAACTTCCCAGACACTACACCTTGGAATGGAGGGCATAAGACTTGGTGGAATACTATATATTATATAAATACAACCAAACCAAACTCTAAATGGATAATATCATCAGAAGGTATGCCAAAGCCTTTGGCATACGGCAATTCTATAGAATTGCCTACAGGAATATTATGCATTGGAGGTTGCGACTCCGCCCAATGTTACAATGATGTTTTTCAAATTCAACTAATTGATGGACAAATAAAAATTGATACAGACTGGCCAGTCCTACCTGTACCCTTAGCAAATGCAACCGCCTCTTTACTAAATGAAAAAATATATGTAGCCGGAGGTCAAAAAAGCACAAAAGACCCAGAAGCGACCAACCATTTTTTTGTTCTGGATCTCAACAATCGCAATAAAGGTTGGAAAGAATTACCATCATGGCCTGGAGAACCTCGAGGATATGCGGTTAGTGTATCCCAAAGTGACGGTTTTGATAAATGCTTTTATCTTTTTAGTGGACGTAATTACAAAGCCAACGGATACATAAAAACGCTTACGGATGGCTATGTCTTCAATCCTCGTTTAAATTCATGGAAAAAAATAGAACAAAACTTTCCAGTTATGGCAGGCAATGCATTGGCCTCTGGAGCAAACCATATTCTTTTTTTGGGCGGTGTACCTCAATTAATTTCAGGTTCTGATAACCATCCTGGTTTTGATAATACAATTCGCCTTTTCCACACTATCACTCAAAGTTTGATAAAAAAAGAGATTGTTCCTTATCCGATCTCTGTTACAACGAATATTGCCAGAAAAGATGATACATTCTATATCGGAAGTGGTGAAATTAAACCTGGTATTCGCACATCTCATATTCTGAAAGGTAAAATTATTCCATTCGAAAAGAAATTGGGGTTAGCTAATATAATTGTTATCATTTTATATTTTGCGTCTCTTGCCTGGATTGGCTACTATTTTTCTAAGAAGCAAAAAAATACAGATGATTATTTTAAAGGAGGAGGACGACTCCCTTGGTGGGCTGTCGGATTAAGTATTTTTGGAACAAGTTTAAGCGCTATCACATTCATGTCCATACCTGCAAAAGCTTATTCTTCCGATTGGAGCTATATGCTTGTAAACGCAGGCATCATAATGGTTGTTCCTTTAATATTGTACCTGTTTATTCCTTTCTATCGAAAATTGAATGTTACAACTGCATACGAATATTTGGAACAACGGTTCAGCCCTTTAATTCGCGTACTTTGTAGTTTAGCTTTCATCCTGTTTCAGATTGGCCGTATGGGAATCGTCTTATTCTTACCCGCCATAGCCTTGAATGTCGTTACAGGCTTTGACATATTTCTTTGTATAGGACTAATGGGAGCATTAAGTCTTATCTACACTATGATGGGAGGTATTGAAGCAGTAGTGTGGACTGACGCTTTACAAGTTGTTGTCTTATTAGGTGGTGCTATTTTGGTTATTATTATGGCAGCATTCAATATTCCAGATGGGATCTCTGGTATTATCCAAGAAGCTGCAACTGACAATAAATTCGACCTAGGAAGTTTAAATTTTGACCTGAAACAATCGACTTTATGGACTGTACTAATTGCAACTTTTTTCACCAATTTAACAACTTATGGTACAGATCAGACAATGGTACAACGCTATATGACTACCGAAACAGAGAAACAAGCTCGGAAAAGTGTATTGACAAATGCAGTTCTTACTATTCCTGCGACACTTCTTTTCTTTTTCGTAGGTACAGTATTGTATGTTTACTACAAAAATAATCCGACAGATTTAAGTTTGACAATCACAGACGGTGATGCTATTCTCCCATGGTATATTTATTCTCAACTACCGGAAGGTATCACAGGGCTTTTGATTTCAGGGATATTTGCAGCAGCCATGTCAACTCTCAGTAGCAGCATGAATTCAGCCGCAACAGCCTACATTGTCGATATTCATAGTAAAATAGTAAAAAGAGAAAGGGGAGACAGCTTACACACAGCTAAAATAGCGACCCTTTTCTTAGGAATTTCAGGAATTGCATTTGCTTATATGATGGCTACATGGGAAATAAAATCATTATGGGACGAATTTAATAAAATATTAGGTATCATATTAGGCAGTCTAGGAGGACTTTTCCTATTAGGAATGATTACACGAAAAGCTAATACATCAGGAGCTTTATGTGGCATTATCGGCAGCATATTTATACAGTTGATCGTCATTCAACAACAGTCCGTACATCTTTTACTATACACAACTACAGGATTTGCCTCTTGCTTCATTATTGGGTATACAGCAAGTTGGCTTATTCCCTGTAAGACAAAAGATATAGATCATCTAACAATTTACAAGATATTCTCAAAAAAATAGAAACATGAAAAATTATCAACGTTTAAAAGGATTGATTGCGGCATCTTTCACTCCTATGGATGCCAAAGGAGAGATTAATCTTTCCGTAATCGATAAGTATGCAGATCTGATGGCTAAATCTGATATGACAGGAGTGTTCGTATGCGGAACGACCGGAGAGTCTCAATCTCTAACAACAGATGAGCGAAAAAGCATTCTGGAGCAATGGGTTAAGTCTTCGAATGGCCGTTTTAAGGTTATAGCTCATGTAGGAAGCAATTCACAGGTAGAAGCGATAGAATTAGCCCACCATGCAGCAGAAACAGGTGCTAATGCCATTGCAGCAATGGCACCTTGTTTCTTCAAACCGGAAACAGTCAAAGACCTGATTGACTTCTTTGCTCCGATAGCCCATAGTGCAGAAGAACTACCATTCTATTATTATAATATGCCATCTATGACTGGTGTATCTTTATCAGTTGCCACCTTCCTGACAGAGGGCAAAAAAGTAATGCCTAATCTTGTGGGAACAAAATTCACACATAATAACCTAATGGAAATGGGTGAATGTTTAGCATTAAATGACGGTGAATTTGAAGTGCTTCACGGGTATGATGAAATTCTAATCTCAGGATTAGCATTTGGAGCGATAGCAGGTGTTGGAAGTACCTACAACTATCTCCCCGAAGTTTACCACGGCATTTTGAAAGCAGTTGAAAAAGGAGATTTCCATAATGCAAGGAAATTACAGATGAAATCAATAGAAATAGTAAAAATAATCATTAAATACGGAGGAGGTGTACGAGGAGGAAAAGCAATTATGAATTTGATCGGAATAGATTGTGGTCCATGCAGACTGCCCATTCCTGCTGTAAGCAAGGAAGAATATGATATGCTGAAAAACGATTTACTAAAAATCGGTTTTTTATCTAAATAAAAAAGACACGGGGAATAAAACTTTGACCGGTGATTATTCCCTCGTGTCAATCTTAAAATAGCACTATTTTAAAACCAGTACAAAGATGAATAAATTAAATCATTTATGTTTACTGTTAGTCCTCTTATTATTCCCTTTTATCTCAATTTCTGCTCAAGAAATGAATATTTCGGGCGTTGTTATAGACAACGATGGACTAACTATGCCAGGAGTTTCTGTTTCTGTCAAAGGAACAACAACAGGTTCTATTACCGATATTGACGGTAAATACAGCCTCAATGTACAAAAAGGGGCTACTCTTCTTTTCTCTTTTATCGGATACTCTACAAAAGAAGTAAAGGTAGAAAAGGATAATATTATAAATATCACACTTAACGCCTCTACTATAGGCTTGGATGAAGTTGTAGTAGTCGGTTACGGAACACAATCAAGAAGAACAATCACTTCTGCCATTACAAAAGTAAGTGGCGATGCATTGAAAAATGTTCCGGTAAATACTATTGGTGAAGGCTTGAAAGGTAAAATTGCCGGAGCACGCCTATATTCCAATAACAATACCCCGGGAGCCGATGCTACGATCCGTATCCGTGGTGGTTCTTCTATCAATAAAAGTAACGACCCTCTGATCTTGGTAGATGGTGTCGAACGGGCATTCTCGGGTATTAATCCAAATGACATTGAATCTATCGAAGTTTTAAAAGATGCAGCATCCACTGCAATCTATGGTTCAAGAGCTTCTAATGGTGTAATTCTTATCACTACAAAAAAAGGATCAGCCAATCAAGCCCCCCGAATAACATTCGAGGCCAACTTGGCACTACAACAAGCAGAAACATTGTATGATTTTATGAATGCCGAAGATTATATCAATACTGTCCGTCCTGCTGTTGCCTTAGGTCCAAAATCTCACTATAACTTTATGGATGGCTATTCAGCAAGTTCCGGGAATACAGAATCCTCAATCTATTCAACTCGTTACCTAAAAGATGGGGAAAATGTACCAGCAGGATATAGATCTATGCCGGATCCATTAGATCCAACTAAAACATTGATCTTCCAAGATAACAACTTTCAAGACGAAATCTACAAAAACGCACTATGGCAAAACTATTACGTAGGAATTGATGGAGGAAGTGAATCAGTCAGATACAGTGCCAGTGCAGGATATACAGATGACGGAGGAGTCGCTTTAGCAACAGGTTATTCCCGTTTAAGCATGCGAAACAATTTGGATGTAAAAATCAATAGTAAATTATCCTTTGCGATGGGTTTTGATTATTCAAAAACCAATTCTTCCGAATATCCCAATCAGATGAATGTAATATCAAGAGGTTTAGCAACTCCACCGACTCAAAAGAAATACAATGAAGATGGAACACCTACAAAAGGCTATAATGCAACCTCTCCTAACCCATTGTGGTATCAATATTACAACGACCAAAGCAAAGAGGAAAAACGAATGTCTGCATTTGGGAAGCTGACATATCGTATTATTGACGGCCTGAGAGCAGACGTACAAATGTCCACTTACAATCATCACTGGAGGAGTGACAGTTTCGAAAAAGCCAATGAATTTAGTGGCTTACGCACTACTACAGCTAAATTCGGAGAATTAAACAGAAACAAATTGGAAGCCTATGGAACATACAATAAAACAATCAAAGATCATTCCTTCTCTGTAATGGCTGGTTATTCCTATCAGAAAGATAAAAATCAATCAATGGAAGCAACCGTTACAGGTGCCAGTTCAGATAAAGTTCCGACATTAACAGCAGGACCCAATAAAAAAGACGCAAAAAGCGATTTCACAGAAGATGTCACAATTGGTTATTTCGGCCGATTATCCTATGATTTTCAAAAGAAATATTTGTTTTCTGCAACATTTAGAGAAGACGCTTCTTCTCGTTTTGCGACAGGAAATCAATGGGGCTTTTTCCCTGGTGCTTCTGTGGGTTGGGTTATGTCTGACGAATCCTTCATGCAAAACATAAAAACCATTGATAACTTGAAATGGCGCATAAGTTATGGACAAACAGGTAACAATGCAATCGGGCTATATGACGCTTATGGCAAATATTCAACAGATGCCAAATACGATGGAGTTGCAGGAATTGTCCCGTCTACTATGCCTAATTTAGGATTAACATGGGAGGTTTCTACACAGTTAGATGCAGGCTTCGATTTGTCAATGTTTAATAATCGTTTAAACATCAGTGCAGACTATTTCGACAAAAGAACTGACAACCTATTATTTAGCAAAGAATTACCCAATACTTCCGGTTTTGCCAATGTTCAAACTAACATCGGTAAAGTCAAATTCTATGGTTTCGATGTCGAAATCAGTTCCACAAACATCGAAACAAAAGATTTTATATGGACATCCAAATTCACATGGAGCTACGTAAAAAATAAAGTTTTAAAACTCCCTGATAATGGACGAGACAAAAACCGTATAGGAGGTATTACCTTGGCAGATGGAACAGCCTTTGGGGGAACAGCAGAAGGAGAACCGTTGTATCGTTATTATGGCTATGTAGTTGACCATATTATTGAAACACAAGAACAGGCAGACAATGCAATGTATGATAATTCTGCAAAAGGTTATCGGCCTTCTGATGGGAAAAACATAGCCGGACGTAAAGAAATCGGTGATTACGAATGGAAAAACCGTGAAGGCAGCCAAACAAAAGATGGGAAAGATTATATTGACAGTCAGGATCAATTCTTGCTTGGTTATACAGTTCCACATTCAACCGGAGGTTTGAACAACAATTTCACTTATAAAAATTTCACTTTGAATATCTTTTTAGATTGGGCTTTAGGCCACTCCATCAACAATAATTCAGAAATGCGTTATTTCATGAATACATTTGCAAACAATTATACGCTAATTGATGAAGTAAAACAATGTTGGAAACAGCCGGGCGATAATACAAAATACGCACGTTTTACTGCCAATGATCCGGATGATGGAAATGCTAATTTTAGCCGTACATCGAATGTGTTCAACTACAAAGGCGATTACCTCTGCATCCGTGAAATAAGTCTGCAATACAATGTACCGACAAATAAGCTGACAAAACTGGGTATTCAAAATTTGGCTATTACATTAGCAGGAAACAATCTGCACTACTTTACAGCTGTAAAGGGTGTCTCTCCTGAAGTGGGTGCTTCTACGACCTATAATAAGGATTATTACAATTATCCTCCTATTCGCAAATATTCCGTAGGAGTAAAAGTTACTTTCTAATCAAATGATTTCTTAAGTTATAAAAACATTTATATCATGAAAATCAAAACAATATTATCAATATTATTGGCTGGAACTCTACTTGCTTCATGCCATGGTGATCTGAATATCATCCAGAAAAGTGAAGTATCAGCCAACTCCATGTGGCAAGATGAAGGAGATGCTACTTCTGCCATGTATGGCATGTTCAATAAATTCAGAGCGACATTCAGTACTGGTTACATTTACTGGGGAGAATACAGGACCGGTCTTTGGGCAGACGGTTTAGCCGGACAAACAGCACGTGACCAAGTATATCAAAATCAGATACCAACTAACCATGGTTATGCAAATTGGGCTGATTTATATACGACAATCAACAATGCTAATTTGATTTTAAAATACACACCGGATATTGCGTTCAATAGCGAAGATGCTAAAAACAAGATTTTAGCAAACGCGTATTATGTAAGAGCATTTTGTTACTACTGGATTGGACGTATCTGGGGAGATGCTCCCATATTACTGGACGGATTTGAATCGGATCAGCAAGAAGGGCTTTTTCCGACTCGTCAACCAGCCGAAGATGTTTTCAAACAGGTAGGAGAAGACATCAACAATGCTTTAACCTTGATGCCTACATCTGTAACAGACAGAAATTTGGCATCATCAGGAGCCATTAATATGCTGAAAGCAGACTACTATTTATGGATGTATAAAGTACGGAATGCAGGAGAGTCAGCACTCGACAATGCAAACACTGCTGTCCAAGCTGTTTTGAACAACTCAAATTACTCACTTGAAGAAGATTTCGGCAATATTTTTTACAACGAATTAGGTAATGAGATTATATTTGCGTGGAGTTACATTCAAGATGAATATACAGGTGGATATCCAGGAGATTATCTGGTTCCTTCTCAATATGTTTCTGTCGAAGCAATAGAAAATCCGGTGAAAGTAGGTAGCCATCAGCAATGGTGCTTCTATACAGAAGATTACAAAGCTTTACTTTCAGAAAATAAAGAAGATCAAAGAACAATTGTAAGTTTCGAAACATATTTCGATGAACCGAAAAATGCAACATTTCAATGGATCAATAAATTTGCCGGAACATGGACAAACGGAACACGTATCTTTGATTCAGATATAATCGTATACCGTTATGCAGATGCCATCCTGTTTGATACAGAAATCAAATTAGCAAAAAATGATATTACCGGTGCGATTGCTTCACTTAACAAAATAGCGGAACGGGCTTACGGTAAAAAGGACTTCTATCCTTCCTCCATGGCTGCTAATGATTTGAATGAAGCCATTGTAACAGAGAGGATGAAAGAGTTTGCTGCCGAAGGTAAACTATGGTGGGATTTCATCCGTTTAGGAGTTGTCTTCAAAAAGGCTCCTTATCTGGTTGGTCGTGAAAACGAGCTAAATATTTTGTTATGGCCCGTAGCTCAGACATCAATCAATAAGAACCCGAATATCACACAGACTCCGGGATATGATAAATAATTGATATTTATGCATCCGTTAACACATACAACTCTTGTCGGCAACTGGGCAACTCTTTTGCTGGCAACAAATAAAAACGGAGAAATAGATTATAATCGCATGGGAGATGAAATAGATATCTTAATAGCATCATCTCCCTGCGGAATCTATTCGAATGGGACAGCGGGAGAGTTTTATACTCAGGACGAAGAAGAGTTTATAAAAATAAGTGAATTACTGGCAGAGAAATGTTCCGCTGCCAGTATTCCCTTTCAAATTGGTGTCAGTCACATGAGCCCACAAATATCTCTATGTCGGCTACAAGCTGTCAAGTCTCTAAATCCGGGAGCAGTCCAAGTGATCTTACCTGATTGGTTTCCGGTCACATTGGAAGAGTCTGTTATTTTTTTGCAAAGAATGGAAGAAGTTGCAGACGGAATTCCTATCGTCCTTTACAATCCGCCACATGCAAAAAAGATACTTTCTCCTCATGATTGGATGTATCTAAAACAACACATACCATCTTTGATCGGTGTCAAAGTTTTTGACGGAAACCGGAATGCCGAATGGTATAAACAAATCAGAGAAAAGGTACAAGGATTATCCGTTTTCATTCCAGGCCATAATCTGGCAAGCGGTATATTCTCCGGAGCTCATGGAGCATATTCCAATATAGCTTGCCTAAACCCTTTTGCTGCTCAAAAATGGTATGAACAAATAATAACGAATAAGGATATGGCACTCGAATTGGAGAAACGTATTCATCTGTTTATGGACAAATTGATAACCCCTTTCATCGTAAAAGATCATTTTCCAAATCATGCTTGTGATCGTTTTATGGCATTAGTAGGAAAATGGGCTGATATAGGCAGTCATTTGAGATGGCCTTATCGTTCGATACCGGAAGAATTTGTTATTAAAGTAAGAAAAGAAGGCAGCCGTATCATTCCAGAATTTTTCAATCAATAATCTCAAATCAGTTAACAAATCATGAAGAATATAATAGTAATATGCTTTTTCGTTTTGATGCAATTGGGGATTTTAGTCCAAGCACAAACAAATACAACAACAGACATTTACCAAAAAGGGCAGGATGGATATGCTTGCTTCCGTATTCCAGCTATCGTCCAAAGCAAAGCGGGAACCCTGCTTGCCTTTGCTGAAGCCCGAAAAAAGAGTTGTTCTGACACCGGCAATATAGATTTAGTAGTGAAACGTTCCGAAGACGGAGGTAAAACTTGGAGTCGCACAATTACGATATGGGACGATGGTGATAACGTATGTGGCAATCCGTCTCCTATAGTAGATCAAGAAACCGGTCGTATCATCTTAATCAGTTGTTGGAATTTAGGAGAGGACCATGAGAAACAAATCATCGATAAAACAAGTAAAGACAGCCGGAGAGTATATGTTCTTTATTCCGATAACGATGGCAAAAGCTGGTCTGCCCCCAAAGAAATCACATCATCTGTCAAACACCCTGATTGGACTTGGTACGCAACAGGTCCCTGCCATGGAATCCAATTACAAGGTAAAAAGAATAAAGGACGGTTAGTGGTTGCCTCCAACCATATGGTGGCAGAAACAAAGACTTATCATTCCCAACTTATTTATTCCGATGATAAAGGTGAGACTTGGAAACTTGGAGGAATCGTCAGCGAACATGGAGGAAATGAAAGTAGTGTTGTAGAATTAAAAAATGGAGACTTAATGCTAAACATGCGCAATTATAACCGGAAAGAAAGTAAAACCCGTTCGTATGCAATTAGTAAAGACGGTGGAGAAACGGTCTCCCAAATGTCATATCTTCCTGAACTGGTTGAGCCTATTTGTCAAGGGAGCACACTAAATTATATGAAAAGGGGAAAGATCAGCAATAACATTTTATTCTCCAATCCCGCTTCCGCAGACAAAAGAGAGAAGATGACAATCAAACTGAGTGAAAATAATGGTAAAACCTGGCCCTATGCCTATCAAGTCTATTCAGGTCCAAGCGCTTATTCAGACCTGACCAATCTGGGAAATGGGAATATCGGACTGTTATATGAATATGGTATAAACAATCCGTATGAAAAAATCGGTTTTACAATAATACCATTCGAACAACTAAAAAAATAAAACAAATGAGATCTTTTCTTTTACTTTTCCTGTCTTTATTCACTTCAGTAATCTGGGCACAAAATATAGAGCAATCCAAACTCTGGCCAGATAAACCGAATGCAAATGAGGCAGAAATATATATATACCAGCCGAAAAAAAGTGATAAGGCCGTACCAGCCGTACTAATCTGTCCAGGAGGAGGTTATTCGGGATTGGCAATGGATCGTGAAGGGCATGATATGGCTAAATGGTATGCATCCAATGGATTTGTTGCAGTTGTTTTAAAATATAGAATGCCGAAAGGCATACACTCTGTTCCATTGGAAGATGCAGAAAAAGCAATATCGGTTATCCGAGAGAACGCTGATAAATGGAACCTGGATAAAAATAAAGTCGGAATAGTCGGTTCTTCTGCAGGCGGCCATCTGGCAGCCTCATTATGTACGATAGCTAAAGATGCCAATCGTCCCAATTTTGCAATCCTATATTATCCGGTAATTAGCTTTGACAGCAAAATGGCACATAAAGGTTCTATGAAAAATCTATTAGGAAAGGATATTGATAATAAAGAACTGGTCGATCATTATTCTCTGGATAAACAGGTTGATGACAAAACTCCAAAGACACTACTTCTACTAAGCAATGATGACCGTGTTGTTCCTCCAATGAACTCTATTTTGTATTATATGGCTTTGAATGAGCACCACATTCCAGCTTCGCTTTATATGTTTCCTAACGGAGGGCACGAATGGGGTATCAGATATGATTTCGGTTATTATCAAGAAGTAAAAGATCTCATACTAAAATGGCTGAGACGTATGCAAATTATCGATTAACTAAAAGAAATACGCATGAAACAGAAGACTACTCTGACAGCCATTTGGGTATTATTACCTTTTAGCATACAAGCAAAAAATGATGTCAAAAATGTACTTTTCATAGCTATAGACGACTTGCGTCCGACATTGGGATGTTATGGCGATCCATACGCCGTAACTCCCAATATCGATGCATTTGCGACTAAAGGTCTCCTCTTTGAAAACACATACTGCCAGCAATCTGTCAGCGGTCCTTCACGGGCATCCCTGCTAACAGGATTGCGCCCGGATGAAATCGGAGTTACCGATCTAAACACACATTTCAGAGAAAAATGTCCGTATATTACTACTCTGCCACAACTTTTCAAGAATAATGGATATGAAACTATCGGTATAGGTAAAATCTATCATGGCAGTTCCAAGACGCAGGACACAGTTTCCTGGTCCCAAGTTCCCATATACAATTTATCTATTAAAAAGGAAGAATATACATTGGCACAGAACCGACAAGGAAATAAAGCGACAGCAATTGAAGTTGCCGATCAACCGGACACTTCTTTTCTGGATGGTAAAGTTACCTCAGAAGCTCTGAAGACATTGGATAAATTATCCGAATCCAAGCAGCCTTTCTTTTTGGCAGTCGGATATATCAAGCCCCACCTACCATTCAGTATGCCGAAAAAATACTGGAATATTTACCAAAATAAATCCTTCATTCGAAAAGAGGCAGAAAAGAAACGGCCTGTACATGCTCCTGTTATATCCTTCCACAATTGGGAGGAGTTGAGAGGATATACCGACATACCTAAACACGGAAATCTCTCAACAGAAAAGCAGGAAGAACTTTGTAAAGCTTATTACGCATGCGTCAGTTTTATCGACTCACAAGTTGGAAAATTATTTGGCAAACTCAAAGAACTCGGATTGGAGAAAAATACAATCATTGTCATTTGGGGTGACAACGGCTTCCATCTCGGAGAGCAGCACCTATGGGGAAAATCAACAAATTTTGAATTAGATTGTAAAGTCCCTCTACTTATATACAGTCCAGAATATAAAGATCATCCGAAACGAATAAACGACATTGTAGAGTTGATTGACATCTATCCGACATTGACCGACCTATGTGGACTAAAGCCTGCACATACTTTATCCGGGCAGTCTCTTCGTTTTCTGATAGAAAACAAAGCAAACTGGAAGAATCGTGCTTTCAGCCAATTTCCAAGGCCTTATAAAGCAGTAATTTCCTATAAGAACCAGACACACATGGGATACACAGTCCGGACTAAAAACTGGCGTTACATTCTGTGGTACGACAATGCGTCAAACCATATTACAGACCGGGAACTTTATTGCATGAGCGGTAATAAAGCAGAAAAAGAAAATCTAAGCGGAAAAAGAGAATATGTTGACATTGAAAATGAACTACAACAAATGATTGAAGATTATAAAAACACTCATAATAAATAAGATTCCATGAATAGAGCATTATTATTTACAATCTTTTCAAGCCTGTCATTATCCTGTACGAATTATACTGATAACATATCCATGACAGCAGAGCATCCGGTACTTCCCATTCTTACCATGAAGGAAGCCAATCCTGTATTTAAAATTGAACTGATAAGACATCAAACAGGCGATAATTATTCATTACAAAAATTAGAAGTGGATCTTCATGGCACAACAGATATCGGTGATATTGAAAGTATTGGTCTTTATCATACTAATTCCAAAGGGATGATCGATATCAACAAGCCGATTCTCCACGCTGCGTCCGCATCTGAAAAAGTTATTTTCAATACAGATATTTCAATTGACACGGATACTTTCCCTCTTTGGGTATCTTTTAAGTTAAAAGACAAAATAGATCTCAGCCATCGCTTTAAAGCAGGCTGTACCAAGATAGAGACAAATGAAGGAGAGATAAAAGTGCCCGTAGCTGTTTCGCCTGAGCTTCGTGCAGGCGTGGCTGTACGCCAGCACAAACAAGACGGCGTTCACACGTCCCGTATACCAGGGTTAGCAACATCTACAAAAGGAACATTATTAGCGATTTATGATGCCCGCTACGAAAGTCCACGAGATTTACAAGGAAATATAGATATTTGTCTGAATCGCAGCACAGACGGAGGACAAACCTGGCAGCCTATGCAAATAATCCTGGACATGAAAGATTGGGGTGGATTACCTGAAAAATACAATGGAGTTAGCGATGCCAACATCCTGGTTGATGAAAAAACAGGTGATATTTATGTAGCCGGTCTTTGGATGCATGGAGTATTAGATGGAAAAACAGGGAAATGGATGTCCGGGATGACAAAAGATAGTACCCGTTGGATGCACCAATGGCGTGAAAAAGGTTCCCAACCCGGGTTTGGCGTAAAAGAAACCTGCCAATTCCTTATTACCAAAAGTACTGACGATGGCCAAACCTGGAACGCTCCTATAAATATAACGAAACAAACCAAGCGAAAAGAATGGTGGTTGTATGCCCCAGCTCCTGGACACGGTATTACACTAAAAGACGGAACCCTTGTTTTTCCGACACAAGGACGAGATAAAGACGGGCACACATTCTCTAACATAACCTGGAGTAAAGATGGAGGTAAAACCTGGACTGCCAGTAACCCGGCTTTCAAAAACGTAACAGAATGTATGGCTGTACAACTATCTGACGGTAGTATAATGCTGAATATGCGCGATAATCGTAACCGAGGGAATAAAGAGGTGAACGGACGACGTGTTTGTGTCACTTCAAATCTGGGGAAGACTTGGACTGAGCACAATACTTCACGAAAAGCATTAATCGAACCGACTTGTATGGGCAGCATACATAAACACACTTATCACCAGGCCGACAAGGTAAAATCGATTCTGCTTTTTGTTAATCCGGAATCATATTCAGAGCGTAATCACATTACATTGAAGGTTAGCTACGACAATGGAAACACCTGGCCGGAAAATAAGAAAATCTTATTAGATGAATACAACGGACGCGGCTATTCCTGCATCACATCTGTAGATGAAAAAACAATCGGTATTTTATATGAAAGTAGTCAAGCCGATATGGTATTTCAGCAAATCAAATTAGAAGAATTACTACCTTAAACAGGAAATATCCTGTATCCGAAGTTCAAAACCTTTCAGATACAGGATATTTTTACTATTTAATACTCCCTTATTCCCATGCCGGCGGCTCCTGCCCCAGCAAGTTCTTTACGAAAAAGTCGTGCATCTTGTGCATTTCGAACGGGCCGCCGAGGCTGTGTGTCTTGCCCGGCAGGTAAAGCTGTTCGAAGTTCTTGTTCGCTTTCATCAGGGCACTGACTACCTGTAGAGTTGAGGCCGGATCGACATTGTCATCCAGTTCGCCGTTGATCAGAAGCAACTTGCCTTTCAGACGGTAAGCATTGTCGACATTGGAGGAGGCGCTATAAGACTCGTCGATCGGGTAGCCCATCCACTGTTCGTTCCACCAGATTTTATCCATCCGGTTGTCATGGCAGCCGCAAAGGGCGACCGCAACCTTATAAAAGTCGTTATGGAACAGCAGAGCCGCCATTGCATTCTGTCCGCCGGCCGACCAGCCATAAATGCCGACACGATTCAGGTCCATATAATTATACTTCGCACCAGCCGCCTTCATCCAGGCGATACGATCCGGGAAACCGGCATCTTTCAGGTTCTTCCAGCATATATCGTGGAAAGCTTTCGAGCGGTTGGACGTCCCCATCCCGTCGATCGAAACGACGATAAAGCCGAGTTCCACCAACTTTGAGATCAAATGATTAACCGGTTTAAAATCCTTATCCACGTGCGAATCATGCGGACCGGCGTAGATCATCTCTACTACCGGATAAGATTTGGACGCATCGAAGTGCATCGGGCGGTAAATGTTCCCCCAGATATCCGTCCGCCCGTCCCGTCCTTTCGCACAGAACACTTCCGGCATCTGCCAGCCTTCCTCCTGCAGCACACTCACATCACACTTCTGTAATCCGGCAACCAAAGACGCATCCGATGTCCGCTTCAACTGACTGACAGCCGGCAGATCGGGACGGGAATATACATCGGTAAAATAAGAACGATCGGCAGAGAAGGTCACGCGGTGGTTTCCGTTCTCAGGAGTCATATCGGTAAAGCCCGTTCCGTCCAGGTTAATCCGGCAGTAATGCAGGTTATAAGGATCTTCGCCTTTATTGAAGCCCGAAGCGGTGAAGTAGACAACCCGGTTCGCTTCATCCACATAATCGACCTGGCGAACCACCCATTCGCCCTTTGTGACCTGTTGCTTCACCTGTCCGTTCATGCCGTCTATCAGGTAAAGATGGCGCCATCCGTCCCGTTCGGAAATCCAGAGCAACTCTTTCCCGTCGGCGAGGTCATACCTATAGTTGTTATAATAATAGATAAAAGTCTTTGTCTGTTCATCTACCAGATGACGGATAGAACCGTCGGCCGCATTCACTTCGCCAATCACATAACGCTGATGGCCACGCTGGTTGAACTCGAACGTGAACGCACGGCTGTCTTTCCGCCAGCCCGTCAGATTCAGATAATACTGGTTTTCGTAAGGAGCGACATCAAGCGCCACCTGCTTACGTGCCTCCACATCGAAAAGGACAGGCAAGTAAACCGGCAACACGTCGCCCGGCTTCGCATAATCGCGCCATTGCAAGATCGGTTGCTTCTGGCTGGACGGGCTGGATTCGATCAGCGGAATACGGCGTTCCTGCACGTCGCGCACTTTCACCGCCGCCAACTTCCGGGAGTCGGGCGACCAGATGATCGACCAGGCGTCATAACGCAGGTTGTTCGTGCCGTCCATCGTCAGGGCAACCTCTTCTTTCGGCTTATCCTTCTCTTTCTCATCCCGGACAGGCGAGATATAGAGGTTGTTGTCTTTCACATACGCTTCCCATTTCTTATCAGGCGAGACGACAGGAGCCGGAGCTTCTTCGCGACGGCGCCAGCGGTCCGGTTTCTTTTCCTCTTCTTTCAGCAAGGATTCGGCCAGTTCCTTCTGTTTTTTAGAGAAGAATGCCGCCAACCCCTTCTTGTCTGCGGCACGTTGCTTCTTTCCGTTCTCCGCATTGACAAGATAAAAGAAATCTCCCTCTTTCTCATGATTCTTATACCAGAAATAGTGAGAACTGTCTATCCATTCGGGATGAATAGCGGGAGAATAAACCCGGTCGGAACATTTCAGGATCGTGTCGGCGCGCTCATAATCGGCACGCGTCACCTGGGCTGCGGTGCTTCCTGCACCGAACGCCATCGCCAACAGGCACAGGCAAGAGATAAACAAAGTCGTTTGTTTCATAATAAACAATGATTTAATTTTCAATTCTCAATTCTTAATTCTCCAACCACCAGTCGATCATCTTCCGCGCCAAGCTCAGTTTGCGCGGTATCTCCGGCAGGTTGTCTTTCGAGAAGAACGAGCCGGAGCTCAACTCCTCATCCTGCAATTTGATCTCCCCGCTGACATAATCGGCAATAAAACCGATCATCAGGTTGCTCGGATAAGGCCAGGGCTGATTGCCGAAGTAAGTGATGTTACGGATCGTCAAGCCGGTTTCCTCCCGCACTTCACGTTCTACACATTGCTCCAACGTCTCACCCGTTTCCAGGAAACCGGCGACAAGCCCATGAAACGTCCCCCGGAAGTTACGTGCATGCACCAACAGGATTTCCTCGCCTTTCCGTATCAAGACAAGAATGGCGGGCGACACTGCCGGAAACATCTCGTTCCCGCATTCCGGACATTTCTTCATAATCGGCCCTTTCTGCTCCGTCGGCGTTCCGCACACAGGGCAAAACCGGCTGTGCTGATCCCAATAAATAATCTCGTACGCCTTCCCCGCCTGGTCGTAAAAGCAACGGTCGATATGATCGTAAGAGGCCCGGAGTCCCATTGGCCGGTAAACGTCCGTCTCCACCAGCGGCTCGGCGGTCGCAACAACCATTGCCATCGTCCCGTCCTGCATTTCGACCATCTGTTGCAGAGACACACGGCCGTGCGTCTCTACAGGCGATTTATCCATAAAAGGGATTACATAGCCATCGGCTTTCTTTTGCAGTAAAAGCTGGTCATTGTAGAAAACATACCAATATAGAGGAGCGTTATTTGTCATTTTCATACGTCTGATTCATTATATCGAGGACAAACATACGAAAAAAAAAACACCTAACTACCACTATCTTTTCCTATCGCAAAAGAAAACATATCGCATAAGTAATAAATCTTCGCCGAATGCCTTATTATTCTATAATCAGTGGTTGCGATTTTATAATCAGTGCCGTTGATTATAAAATCGCAACCACTGATTATGTAATCGCTGCCACTGATTATAAAATTATATGGCATCTAACAATCTTTTCCAGTAAGGGATAAAAAGATTTTCTTATGCAGGCCGGAAGAATAATCGTGCGTTTCCGAACTCCATCCGTGCGGACAAGCACAGTTACAGATTCACGGATAAACGATAATCATCTACATATAAGAAACTTATGATTATGGCACGGCTTTTGCCCAATTACTCATAAACAAAACAATTGAATGATATGATTAAAACAGTTGCATTAGAAAAGATCTTCCGTACGGAAGAGGTGGAGACGTTGGCTCTAAACAAAGTAAGCATAGATGTTAAAGAAGGAGAGTTCGTTGCCATTATGGGGCCTTCCGGATGCGGCAAATCCACGTTGCTGAACATCTTAGGATTGCTGGACAACCCGACTACCGGAGAATATTACCTGAACGGGATCGAAGTTTCCCAATATACGGAAGCCCAGCGTACAAAGTTGCGTAAAGGGATCATCGGTTTCGTCTTCCAGAGTTTCAACCTGATCGACGAGTTGAACGTGTACGAGAATATAGAACTTCCTTTGCTTTACATGGGCGTTTCAGCTGCCGAGCGGAAGAAGAAAGTGCAAGAAGCGATGGAGCGCATGGCGATCGTGCACCGCGAAAAACATTTCCCGCAGCAGTTGTCCGGCGGTCAGCAACAACGCGTCGCCATCGCTCGCGCCGTGGTAGCCAACCCCAAACTGATCCTCGCCGATGAACCTACCGGTAACCTGGACAGTAAAAACGGACAGGAAGTGATGAACCTGCTTAACGAACTGAACAAAGAAGGGACGACGATCGTCATGGTAACGCACAGCCAGCACGATGCCGGATTCGCTTCACGCATCATCAACCTGTTCGACGGACAGGTGGTGACGGAAACCCTGATCTAAGCCGTAAATGTTATAAAAGGGAAAGAAGAAGCCGTAGCATATTAAGATATGTTACGGCTTACGAGATTATCGTATTTTACTCGATTCCAAATCAAATAAACTTGTATATTGCCGGCACTAATCATAAATCGAATTGCTTATGAAGACACTTGCATGGTTGTTTGGAATCTTTTTCTGCGTTTCTTCCGCCTACGGACAGAAGACCGTTACGATCGAAGGGGATATACGGAATATGCCGGATACCGTTCGATTCTCTTACGCAGCATGCACTTCCTACATTTATCTATATTACACCGGAAAGCTCCGTTCTGAAAGTCGGACAAGGGTATAAATTCTTGTCGGAAGAGATCCGTACATATATAAAAGACAAATAAACTAATTCAAATTCAATATGAAACAGACGCTACTTATATGTTTATTACTTCTGGGCTGCACAGGATTGCAGGCACAGGAGCGCGTAGTCGAACAACCGGCTTTTGACGCTTGGAACTCGACAACGATGGAAATAGATAAAATCGTACTGAGCGACACCGCTACGGTCTTTTATATCGACGCTTACTACCGCCCGAAATATTGGATTCAGGTCGCAAAGGGAACCACCTTGCGGGCCGACGGCAAAACCTATCCGATCAAGGCGGGCGACGGCATCACCCTGAGCGAAAAGTTCTGGATGCCTGAATCGGGAGAAGCCTCTTTCCGCTTGATCTTCCCTCCGTTGCCGAAAGGGACGAAAACCGTTGACTTTTCCGAGGGAGACGTAGAAGGCGCCTACAAGATATGGAACATCCGGTTGGACGGCTCACCTGCCTACTCTTCCTTGGCAGGGAAAAAGAACCCGGCAGAAATTCCGGTGCTGGAAAAGCCGGAATTCAAAAACGGCACGGCTGTACTGAAAGGACATATCGCCGACTATAAGCCGGACATGAACCTGAAGGGACGCGCCTGGAATTTCAACTTGCTGAACGGAGGCACGGATGAATATAACATTACGGTACAACCGGATGGAAACTTCACGCTGGAAGTTCCTCTGTATTATCCTACCAGCCTGAACATTGCCAGCAGCTTCATAAACGGCCTGATATATCCGAAACCGGGAGAAACGACTTTCGTAGAAATCAATATGCCGGAGATTTGCCGTTCACAGTCCAAAAAGCAGAAAGACAAACCGTCATTGGGCGAGAAATATTATTTCACCGGAGCATCGGCGGCCCTCAACAACGAATCCTGCAATTCCTCCCTTCGTTTTGTTTCCGTCTCCCCCAAGTCGCAGAAAGACTATATGCAGATGTTTTCCGATATCAGCACGATGAATGCAGATCAGTTCAAGGCTTACTGGATGGATCGTTACCAGAAGGAGAAAGCCGTATTGGACAGCCATACGGAATTAAGCGACGCTTACCGCACGCTCCTGCAAAACAGCCTGAAAAAAGACTTGGCCGAACAATTGCTCAGCATCAGCGGAATGATGGAGTACGCTTATCGTACTATCAATCAGATTCCGCGCGACTCGTTGATACCTAAAGACAAAAAGGTAATACCGGCTATGGAATATTATGACTTTATCCCGGAACTGGTAAGCAACGATCCGTACCTGCTGTATGACGGCTCTTTTACCTATCTGATCTCTTACTTGCAATATACGAACTTCACCGGAGCAGAAAGGGTAGCCGGAAAGGAAGCCCCCGATAACACCGCCGATCTTATCAAGGTCATGGGAACGGACAAAGGGATTCTTTTCGACCTTCTTACCGCACAGCGCCTGGCCAAACCGATAAAAGAATTCCGTCCGCTAAGCGATGAAGAGATTGCGCAGGCCGGGAAAATATCTCCGGTCATCCAGGACGCACTCACCCTGATGAACAACAAAGTCAAGCAACTTATCGAAGAAAACAAAAAGAAATCCGGCTACACCGTCAACCGCGTGAACATTGCCGACATCCCGGCCGAGGAGTTGTTCAATGCCATCACCACGCCTTACCGGGGCAAAGTCGTGTTTGTCGACTTCTGGGCGACCTGGTGCGGCCCGTGCAAGGCGGCAATGAGAGAGTCCGAACCGGTCAAGAAAGACTTCGCAGGAAAGGATATCGTATTCCTCTACCTGGCGGGCGAGAACTCCCCGAAAGGGACCTGGGAGCAGATGATTCCGGACATCAAAGGCGAGCATTACCGGATGACGGATGCGCAATGGACCTATATCTGCAACAAGTTCGGCGTGCAGGGCGTTCCTTCTTATATGATCATCGCCAGAGACGGCACACCGACCCATTTCCAGGTTGGCTTCATGGGAGCGGACAAAATGAAAGAGATGCTCACGAAGGAATTGGATAAATAAAACGGTTACTATGTATAAAACGTTGCTTGCTCTATTGTTTTCAGGGATCAGCCTGTTGTTACATGCGGATGATTCCTATGTCATACAGGCCCGGATACGGGATGTGAAAGACGGGACTGTATTCTTCCTGAAACAATTCAGCACGCAGCGGATTATAAATTCGATGCGCCTCGAAGGAGGCAAGTTGCAAATGAAAGGCGAGCTGGTAGACACTCCCCAGCATCTTTGGCTTTGTACGACCGTCAAAGATGAGTTCTATTATTGCGACCTGCTGGTAGACACGGGGAAGATCGTGATCGAAGGAAGCATCCACGATTTCCCCAACGGCCTGCACTTCGAAGGGGCTCAAACCCAAATGCAATATGCCGCTTATCTGAACCGGACGCAGGAAGTACATCATAAGCTCGACAGCCTGAACCAATTGTCCATGCAATTGCATAGGCTCAGTACCGGAAGCGATGCATACAACAAACACGTCGTAGACGGAGGTTACAAGCTCAGGGAGGAAATCGAGATAGAACAACTTTCCCGCCGGCTGGACTCCATCCGGTCTGTCTTTATTCAAAACCACATGAACCAGTATGCCGGCCAATTCCTGTTGACGCGCGTCATGAAAAATATTCCGCCCGATTCGCTCAAGGCACTTTACCGCCTCATCCCGGTCGAGATGAAGAAAACCAGGTTCACCCGTTTGATCAGTAACCAGATCAACCCGTATGCCGACAGTTACATCCGGGAGGCGGACGACTTGTTGCGCCTGACAAGCCGCAAATCCGAAGAGATGGACAGCTACGCGGAAAAGGCTTACAAGCTGTATGCCAAAGCAGTCCGGCTCGATTCCACCCGGACAGACGGATATATGGCTTTGGCGACTATGGCCGAGCGGTTGCTTCCGGTTAAAGGGATCGAGGCCTATGATATTTCAATCCGCTACCTCCGGAAATTTATGGAAAGCGATATCCGTCCGAACGAGTATGAAGCTGTAGGGAAAAAGATGGAAGATCTTCAATTCCGAAAATGGCTAAAGCAGAATGAGAGCCCGGAAATGGTAACGGTCAAAGGAGGGACTTTCGAGATGGGATCTACTTATAAGGAAGATAATAACCCGCCTCATCAGGTAAAGGTAGACAGCTTCCGGATCAGCCGGTATGAGATAACGAATTACCAGTTCGCCCGCTTTCTGGCTACGCTGGATAACGAAAAGATAAAAAACAGTCCTCCCATGTATTATCCCTGTAACTGGGGAATCCTGAACGGGGAACCAGTACCGGGTTATGAGGCTCATCCGGCGATCTACATTACCTGGTACGGCGCACAGGAATATTGCAAATGGGCCGGAGGCCGCTTACCGACCGAAGAGGAATGGGAGTTCGCCGCACGGGGCGGCAACTACGGAAACCGCGACCATCTCTATAGCGGCGGCATGGAACTGGACAGCCTGGGGTGGTATGCCGGAAACTCCGGCGGCAAACCGCATCGGGTAGGGACACTAAAACCCAACGAATTGGGTTTGCACAATATGAGCGGAAACGTATGGGAATGGTGCAGCAACACCCAAATAAGAGACGGCAAAGAATATGTCGCCGTCCGTGGCGGAACCTGGTTCAACGAACGTGCCATCTGCCGTCCGACCTGCCGCTATTATATCTTCCCCAACAGCAAACATTTCAACAATGGTTTCAGGCTGGTAAAAGATATTGCCAAACGATAAAAAGATTTGTTTCCTTATTTGATCTTTTCATCATACATTTGTACAAACAAAATATGTATCATGAAATATTCCAAGCAATTCGTGTCTCTGATCTGCCTGCTCACTAATTTGGCAGTTCAAGCCCAGGAAAAGAGAGCGATGACATTCGAAGAGATGGTCGGATGGGAACGCATATCCGAACAACGTATTTCCGATGACGGGAAATGGGTATTCTGCAAGATGGAACCCTGGCGGGGAGATGCCACAATCCAATTATACAACGGCAAAGGAGAAGAGAAAGGTATTTTCAAACCCGCTTCGAAAGCGCAGTTCAGCGCTTCATCCGAATATCTGTTGGTGACAAAAGTCCCTCCTTTGGAAAAGGTGGAAGCCGAGAAACTGAAGAAAACAGACAAGGATAAAATGCCGATGAACAGCCTCGTCATCTCCCGGCTTACAGGCGGAGAAGAGACGGTAGATTCACTCAAGACATACAAACTTTCTGAAACGGCTGATTGGCTGGCTTATCAGCGCGGAAATAAAAAAGACTCCACCCTTTATATCCGTTCGCTCGACGGGATGCAAAAAGATTCGTTCCCGGCAGTAAGCGATTTCGGATTCGCTAAAAAGGGAAATGTCCTATACGTCGTCTCCGACTCTGTCTTATACACCTACATTCCAGAGAAAGGGAACAACCGGATATCCGGCGAAAAAGGAGTATTCAAAAAGATTGCATTCAACGAAACCGGCAACAAGCTCGCCTATCTGTTCTGCGCAAACAAAGACTCCGCGGCAACCCAAAGCAGCCTGTATCTGGCAGAGGACAATGCCCCCGGCAAACGGATCGCGGAACGGGGAGACAAAGCATTCCCCGCGTCGTGGATAATCAGCGAAAACGGAACCCTTTATTTCTCCGAAAACGCAAACCGCCTGTTCTTCGGCACAGCCCCGGAACCCCGACAGAGAGACACGACCGTACTGGCCGAGAACCGGCCGGACGTACAAGTGTGGAGCTGGGACGAAAAAGTGCAATATACGCAGCAGTCCTTCAACAAGGCATCCGACTTGAAGCGGTCTTATACGGCGGTCTACAACATCGGTTCCGGACGTCTTATCCAACTGGCGACTGAAGAACTCCCCGCGCTACAAACCGCCGATGAAGGGAATGCCCCGCTGGCACTTCTCTCCACATCAAAACCATACGGCACACAAAGTATGTGGACAGCCAAAAACTTTTATGACATTTATACGGTCGACCTGGAAACCGGGGAACGCCGGCAGATAAAAGAAAAGAGTCCCGCTCACATGCGTTTCTCCCCGAAAGGGAAATACACATACTGGTATCAGGAGCAAGACAGTTCTTGGTACACCCGCTCCATGACCGACGGGAAAGAATACCGCCTGACCACACCGGAGACATTCATTGCCTGGGACGAAGACAACGATGTTCCGGACTATCCTTCCCCTTACGGAATTGCGGGGTGGACGGACGACGACCAGGCCATCCTGATCCGGGATCGCTACGACATCTGGAAATTTAGCCCGACGGCTTCCTCCTTCCCGGCCAACCTGACCGTAAACGGCCGGAAAGAGAAGATCACCTACTCGCTGATTCAACTGGACCGGGAAAAAAGGTCGTATAACCTGGATGCTCCCCAATACCTCAACGGCTTCAACGAAGTCACCAAAGGTTCCGGATATTATACCGCCCGCCTAAACAAACCGGTTGCCCCCAAAGCATTGCTGGCCGGTAACTTCAAGCTGGCCGCCCTGTCGAAAGCTAAAGACGCGGATGCCGTAATCTATACGCAGGAGACTTATGAGCAATATCCGGACACCCGGCTGTCCAACCTCAGTTTCCAGAAATCCATCCGGCTGACGGACGGCATCCGCCAGCAAGACCCGATCATCTGGGGAACAGCCGAGCTCACTTCCTGGATCTCCTTAGACGGACGCCCCCTGGAAGGTGTCATCTACAAACCGGCTGATTTCGATCCGAATAAGAAATATCCGGTAATCGTGAATTTCTACGAACGCAATGCCCATACACTGTACAGCTACCATATGCCCAGCCCGGGACGTTCCACAATCGACTACCCGTTCTACCTGAGCCACGGTTTTATCATCTTCAACCCCGATGTCCGTTTTACAGACGGCTATCCGGGTGAGAGTTCCTACAATTGCGTGATGCCGGGGATCACCTCCCTGATTGCAAAAGGGTATGTCGACGAAAAAGCAATCGGCGCGCAAGGCCATAGCTGGGGAGGTTACCAGGTTGCCTACCTGGCCACCCGCACCAACCTCTTTGCCGCAATCGAATCGGGTGCTCCGGTAGTCAATATGCTGAGCGCCTACGGCGGAATACGCTGGGGTTCGGGGCTAAACCGTTCCATGCAATATGAACACGGGCAAAGCCGCATCGGGGGGAACATTTGGGAAATGCCGCTGCAATACATCGAGAACTCTCCCCTTTTCAATATGAACAAGGTGACCACCCCGATCCTGATCATGCACAACGATGCAGACGGACACGTGCCCTGGTATCAGGGAATCGAATATTTTATCGCCCTCAAACGCCTCCAAAAACCGGCTTGGCTGCTCAACTACACCGGCGAGCCTCACTGGCCGGTGCGTTTGGCAAACCGTATCGATTTCCAGAAACGTATGTTCCAGTTCTTCCACCACTACCTGCAAAACGCTCCCATGCCTAAATGGATGAGCGAAGGTGTACCGGCGGTAGACCGAGATTTCGAGTTGGGATATTAAAACTCCATCTTAAACGTTGTCCGGACATTCGGGATGGATGAGACGGACAGTTTACCGCCATGCAGTTGCATGATACGTTGGGAAATAGGCAGGCCGATACCGCTACCACCGGATTTGGTGGAATAGAAAGGCGTAAAGATAGCAGACAACCGTTCGGAAGGAATGCCCGGGCCGTTGTCTGTTATCGTTATAAGGAGACGGCCGGATGCTCCGATGCATGCATCTACCTTGACGATTCCGTCCTGTTGCCCCTCCACCGCCTGCAATGCGTTCCGGATCAGATTGATCAATGCAAGTGTAACCAGATTGGCATCACCATACATTTGAAGTTCCTTACCAGTCGATCTATCGGCCTTACCAGCGGAGTAAACGATCCGTCCGCTCCCCGGTTCTGCCTGTAGCAGCCGTTCCAACTTAGTAAATAACGCCTGTATCGTAACCGTCTTATATTCCGGCTCCGGCAAATGGGTCAGGCGATGGTACGAATCGAGAAAAGCCGTCAGGTTCTTTGCCTGGCTGTTGATAACTTCAAGCTCTTCGCGTTGCTGCGATACGGAAGTATGATCCAGATGTTTTAACAGGTCCGCCGAAAGAGATGCAACCGGGGCGATAGAATTACGAATCTCATGCGTCATCACCCGGAGAATACTTTCATAATAGAGGCTTTTTTCCTCAACCTCAATATGTTTATCGGCTAATTGCCGGAGGATATGATTCATATCGGTATATAAAGAGCTCAAAAAGGGATCGGCCGGATCGACCGGGAAATGCTGTGTCGTATCCTCATTCCGCATTGCTTCGAAGAAGACGGACAACTTAGAATTAAGATGGGTTGCCAACCGGATTATAAACAGAGTTATCAACAGGATAAATATCAGGCATACAAAAGACAAGGTATATGACAGCTGCGTTATTAACAACCAGGAGCCAACCAGGGATAAAAGCACAATCAATACTACGCTCCCTACAATCTTAGCATATAACCTGCGACTGTACATGAGGCAAAGATACATTAATTACCACAAACCCACAAAAAGGCACACTGAATACATATCCGTTTGAAAAAGGATGCTTGCCGCCCGAGAAAGGGACCGTTATCCGTTTGGAAAAAGGTGGTAACCTTTCCTCCGGAAAGCAGGCACCTTTTGCTCCGGAAGTCGGTACCTTTTCCCGAACGGCCTATAGGCTATAAAATATAGCTATAAGGGTATATTTTATAGCTCCCGCCCCATAAGAAACTACCCTATAAGGTGTTTTTAATGTACCATCACACACTTGCAACACATTAAATAACTGCGAGTTGTTGTGAACCCAGCGATTTTCATCGATATTGCCAGTACTTCCGTGTTTACCGCCTTACCTCCTCCATTTTTCTCTATTTATTTACTTCTTCTTCTTTCCATTTGTTTTTAAGACAAAGGCAGGTACTCTTTTATTTTTGGAAAAGAGGGGACCGCGGAGACGCTTACCTGCATGATACGATCAAGGGTTCACAGGGTTCACACTAAATCACTGTCCTTAAATTGTTTACAACGATGTGAACCCTTTATATAGTCACATCCTTACGGTTATTGGAACGTGGAAAGATGATTGCAGGTATCTTTCCTCAATATTCCAGCGCGATTGCCATGAAAGAATACGGATTGTACGTTTATTTACGAATAAATAGTAATAAACTTGTTTTTAACAAATTAAATTGCTTTATTTGTATCAGACTATCTAATGCAAATAAAGTACAAACAATTAATCCGGAGATTATGAACAAGACAACAAGACTTTTAGAAGGTTTGCTGATTGCCGCAATAGCAACATCCTGCGGAACGGGAGGCAAAAACCAACCCGCACAAACCACCGATCCGTTGGCCAATAGCCCGGTAGTCGGTCAATATGTACAAGTGGGGGATGATCAGGTTATGTCGTGCGACCAGAAACTCTTGGGCGATACCGTACGCATCCCGCTCAGCCACTTTGCTGAAGAAATGGAGATTGTCAAGCTGGACAGCCGGGATGAGGCATTGGTCGGACAAACCGCTATAACAGTCTCCGATAATTATCTTCTGGCACACAGCGGCTACCCACCTACGGCATTCAAACTCTTCGACAGAAAAGGAAATTATATTGCCGAAATAGGAGGAATCGGTCAAGGGCCGAATGAATATACATCTGTCTACGACGCCCAGATCGACGAACTGAACCAACGTATCTACCTTATGCCCTGGCAAAGCGACAAACTGTTGGTTTTCGATATGCAGGGGAAGGTTTTGGAACCGATCCCGCTCGGTTATCGTTGTCCGAAAGCAAGATTTTATGTCGATCCGGTCAAAGGTACAATTACCATAGCAACGCTTCCCTGGTCGAAGACACCGGCAATCGTATGGATACAAGATAGGACAGGGAAACATCTGCAGGAAATAGAACCGGGACATCTGAAAGTTGAACACGATACCTTCAATCAGGAAATTATGTACAGCCCTACTCTTCCTGACGTATTCAATCTTTGTCTGTTTTCCATGTTCCCGCCGCAAGTGGACACCCTGTATCAGTATGATACGGAAAGAAACCGTCTGAAACCGGTCTTTACATTCAATCATACGATAACCGACCCGGTTCCCTGGCACGGCTACTTCGAATGGCCGGATCATTTTGTAGGAGAATTTTCAGAACCTCCCGTCGAGCGAAAGACTGAAGAATCATGGACCTTCACACAAGGGGAAACCTTCTCGTATATCATTGACAAAAAGAGCGGCAAAGGGGCCTACCTCAAACTGTATAACGATTATCTCGGGAATCAGGACATACAGTTTCCCGATGGTATTTTCAATAAAGGATATTTCGTCCGCAGCATCGAACCGGGCAACCTCCTGACCGACATCGAGAACGCGCTGAAGAAGCAGGACATTACCGATGCCATGCGTAAGAAACTCACAGACCTGCAAGGCACGATCGACGAAGATGACAACAACTACGTCATGATCGCCAAGCTCAAAAAATAATCTTCCATGAACAAACAACTACTTCTCATCCTGTTGCCGGCACTCCTGTCGGCAACAGGATGTAAACAGCAAAAGGAATCCGAAGCGGGAGAACCGGCAGAACAGACAGCAGTTCATCAGCCGCTTCCGCCGAAATACACGGCCCGGTACGATCAGTCGGTTCCACCTGCACGTATCGATATAGAGAAAGCAGTTGCCGACTCCGTCCCTGTCAACCTGAGTAAGGTTGCCTCTTCCATCGAGTATTTTATGGTCGGAGACGACAAATACCCGATTACAGATGTAGTTGCCGCTAACGAAGGTTTTATTGCACTGAATCAGCCTAAGCTATATCTGTATCGTAAAGGAATGAAGCGGAAACGGGTGGGGTTGAAGACAACGTACGGGAACTGGATAAATGTATCCGGCACAAAAATCTGTTTTGATAAGGCCACCACGCGCCTGTATGCACATCTGAAACGGATCAATCCCGAAACCGGCTACGGAGAAAAATATATTGTGGAACTTCCTCCGTTGGACACTGTTTTGGCAAGAGTTTATTATCTGTATCCGGATTCGTTGCCCAACCGGTTTTTCCTTCCTCAAAAAGCATCCTTCGTCAGATATCTGTCACCGGATCGATATGTTACCAAAAAGGAAAACGAGAACGGACATCCCGAAGGCATTATAACATTCAATCTGAACAGTGATACAATCTGTACATTTACCGGAGGCATAGATCCTACCACTAAGGTAGGTGCTTACTTGTATCAGCCTCCCTTCTTCGACAAAATATACCGCCATGGCGAGCAGATCACATTCCGTCTGTCTTTCTGCGATACCATCTACCGGCTCGTGGACGATCAGACTTATGCCCCGGCATTCGTTACCGATTTCGGGAAGATGCGTCTGACTGCAATCGAAAACATCCAGGGGAAAGATCTGAAGAACAAGGCATGGATGAGCGCACTCGAAGAGAATGCCAAGGCCCTCTTTATCCAGATATATAAGGAAGGGAAAAGCACAAAAAGCGGCTGGCTGGATGCAGACCGCGAGCCGGACAGGCCATCGGAAGAACGGCAAATCGTTTATTTGAAATCATCCAAACAGACTTTTGCACTACCGGTTAAAAGCCGAGGGCTTACAAACGACCTGGACGGTGGCCTCCCCTTCTGGCCGGACGGGCAGACAGATGGTTACCTCTATATGATCCGCCCCGCCAAAGAGTTGAAAGCTAATATTAAACTGACTGGATCGCCCAGGCAGAAAGAATTGAAAGCGTTTCTGGACGGCGTAGACGAGAAACAGAATGTGATGATCGTTGTCAAATAAAAAAGCAATTGTAGAAATATGAATAAACTTCTTGCCCTGATAATCGGTGTATGCTGTTCAGCCTGGACAGGTTGCAGCAGCATAAGCACCAAAACACTGGATGAATGCCCCGTTGTGACTCAAACAGAAACTCTTGCCGGGCATCCGTTAACGGTATGCGACCAGAAACTGTTAAACGATACTCTGCAAATACCTCTCAGCCTGTTTGCAGAAGATTTGGATATCATCCGTTTCGATAACCGGGATGAAGCGCTGATGGGCGAACAAATGGTTATCGTTTCAGAAAATTACCTGCTGGTATGGAATCAGGAACATCCGGTCAGACTATTCGACCGGAAAGGGAAATTCCTGACAAACATCGGAGCGAACGGACAAGGCCCGGGTGAATATCAATCCCTTTACGATGCGCAGATCGACGAAGCCAACAACCGGATCTATATGCTCCCCTGGACAGTCGGCCAACTACTGGTTTACGACTTGCAGGGGAATGTGTTGCCGTCTATTCCGCTTTGCCTGAATATCCCGAAAGGCAAACTATGGATCAACGCAAAGGATTCCCTGATAGCCGTATTCGCCCTGCCCTTCCCCAATATACCGGCAGTAGCCTGGACACAGGATTTCAAAGGGGAACGGAAGAGCTTTATTGAAGCGGGATCGCTCACGGCCTACGATTTTAACTCGGAAGTATATTGCGGTTACAACATAGACGGCGTATTCGATTGTATGCTCAACTATTACCTGCCGGCACGAAAAGACACGCTTTATCATTATGATTTTCATAATAACCTGTTGATGCCTCATTTCACAATGACTTTTACGACCACCAATCCGGTCCCGAACCATACATTTTATGAACTGCCGCATCATTTCCTGGGTACTACAGCCGAAAGCATACAAATATCCAAAAACATCTTCGGTTCCACCAATCACAAACATTTCATCATCGATAAAGCAACCGGAAAAGGCGCTTATATGCACCTGATCAACGACTTCCTGGGAAACGAAGAGTTGCCGCTCAGTAGCTTTGACGGCAATTTTCCTCCCTACCCCAATTTCCGCAACGGTTACTATATCCTGAACCAGGACCCGGGAAACCTCCGCGACAGACTTGAAAAGAGCATGAAAACAGGCAAACTATCCCCCGAACAGAAAGAGAAAGTAACCCGACTTCTCAACTCCATCAACGAGAACGACAACAACATTCTCTTTTTAGCTAAGTTAAGGAAATAATTCATTACATTTACCACAAATACAGTTTTAAGATGAAAAAACAGTTCCATACTTTAAGTATTCTCTCCGCACTCATGATGATAACGGGATGTAAGCAAGCGGAAGAAGCGAAACAACACATTCCGACCGCCCCGCAGACGGAAGCCCGGATAGACCGTTCCGAGCCGGTGAAGATCGTGGATGTAGAACAAGCCTCGCAGAAGCCCGAACCGTTGAAGTTGAGCCAGATCGCATCCAAGATCGAATACTATACCGTTGGAGACGCCCGGTTCACCGTCACCCAGGCGATCGAGCTGTCGGACAGCAATGCTTTTATCACGTTCAACAATCCGCGTATCTACTACCGCAAACAAGGTATTCCGAGTAAGCGGTACGGCTTCAAAGCATTGGCCTATAAATGGAACAACGAGATGAACGGACAGAATATGTTCTACGACAAGAAGACAACCCGTATGTATGTAGCCCTCAGCGGTAAAACGCAAGAGACACGAAGAACCGGGACGGACAGCATCCCCTTCATCGGCGTTTTGCCGCCATTGGACACGATGCTGACAATCAAAAGTTACTTCTTCCCCGAAAGCCCCATCGAGAAATACCAGCTCGGCCGGCGTGGCGATAGGCTGCTCGGCTTCTCCTCCACCGGCTACACTTTGTGCAGCTACAGAGAAACGGCAGGAGAACCGGACGGAATCACGACATTCAACCTCCAAGGCGATACACTCTGCAAGTTCCGGTTGAAAGAAGGGGAATTGGCCCCGCGCACGATGACGGACAGCATTCCATTCTTCCAAACGTTCTACTGGAACACCGGGCAAGACAAAATGACATTCATGATGCCCTATTGCGACACCGTCTACCAGTTGCATGATCCGCAAACCGTCGCCCCGCTCTATGCCATCCGTTACGGGGAGCAAGGACTTAACCTGAAAGAGATGAAAGATGCTAAAATCCCGAAAGGCAAAATGTGGCTGAAAACCTTTTACGAGAATCCCAAAGGGCTGTTCATGGGCCTTTACCAGAAAGGGGGACGGATCATCGCAAACTGGATCGGTTGGGAATATGACTACAAACCGAGCTTGACCCACCAGGCTGTCTACCTGAAAGAAGAAGGACGCACGGTCATGCTGCCGGCCGACAAGAACAGGGGCTTCATCAACGACCTGGACGACGGGATGCCTTTCTGGCCGGACGGACAAACAGACGATTGCCTGTATATGCTCCGTACCGTCACGGAAATGCGCGTACTGGTGAAACGAACCGGCTCGCCCAAGCAAAAGAAACTGCTCGAACTATTAGACAACCCGAAGGTGTTGGAACGGGATTATGTGATGATTGTCGTACGATAGGGACAAGCCCCCGGTTACAAACCGTATTTCCGCATCTTGTTATATAATGTCTGCCGGCTGATATCCAACTGTTGGGCACAGAGCGTCAGATTGCCGTTCTTCTCGCGCAGCACTTCACTGATAAACTGCTTCTCCATCTCCTCCAAGGTCACCGGGTGGGATGTGGAAGCCGTTTTTTCTATATGGGAATCGTCCGCCCCAAGCGAAGGCGAGTCTGTTAGCAGGACGGCCCGCTCGATCAAAGCCATCTCTGCCCGCTCTTTCTGCCTCCCCCGGAAAGCCTCTTTCAAAGTCGCCACCAGCTTCTCGTTATCCCAAGGTTTTACAACAAAATCCGCCGCTCCCCTTTTCAAAGCGGAGATGGCCAGTTCGATATCACCAAAGGCAGTGATCAAGACGACTTGAGGCGGATCGGGACGGTCGGTGATGCGCTCCAACCAAAACAGACCTTCGCTTCCATCATGTCTCCCGGTACCGAAATTCATATCCAGCAAGACAACGTCAACATCTTCTTCACGCAACAAAGCTGGCAAAAGCGTCGGGACAGACACTCCCACTACCGTTTTGAACTCGCGTGCCAGAATCATCTTCAACGTTTTCAGCACCGCTTCGTTGTCATCCACAAGGATTATTTTCCCGTCCTGCATTGTCTCATTTCTTTTAGTAATACATAAAAATAAAATGGTGTAAATGATGATTTATTGGCAACAAAAATAGGATTTAATACCTGTCTTTCCGAAAAAAGAATAACTTATTTTTCCGGCGTTACATTCGTGACGATATGACAATATTACAATATGACAATAACCTGAAATCAGAAAAAGAAACGTATAAAAGACTTTATATTATATTATTATATATATAATAATATAATATAAGAGTATCTTTTCATTCTCAACAACGGTTATTGTAATATTGTCATATTGTAATATTGTCACATCGTCAAGCAACGGATCCCCGGAGAGAGCTGAAACATAGTTTCATCCCGGACAAAACTATGTTTTACGGTGGAAAAAACTAAGAGTCATGGCCATTAATGTATTTTCACACCTTAACCCCCTCTCCAATTTGCAAAAGGACGCTTGGCCCCTTTACCTTTGCGATACGAAAAAGAAACACAGCCCCTTTCCTGAACTGTCCAACAATTAGACAATTTATATGCTCTTCGGAGAAAAAGAAGATTATCTTTTGACGCGTTCGGGAAAAGAGGATAGTTTTGATTCGTATAAAAAAATAAAGTCATGAAAGCTGTAGCACTCAAACTCGTCCTCCGTAGTTGGTGGCGAAACAAAACATTCTCCGTTATTTCGATTGTCAGCCTGGCGATCGGGATTGCCTGCACGAACCTGTTGGCGGCTTTCGTCATCTATGAATTCAACATTGAAGCGGGCAATCCGGATAAGGACCGGATCGTCTATATGGCACAAGATTCGCCGATGAAGTCGGGAGAAACCGTTTCGTATGTGGCCGGTGACATTCCGGTCCAGTTGAAAGAGAAATATACGGAAGTGGAAGATTACCTGCGTTTCAATGCGATCGGTTGCAGCTCCGTCACAATAGGAAACAAACAATACGAACCGATTACGATTGCAACTACCGATACGGCATTTCCCCGTTTTTTCAGGTATAAAGTGCTATACGGCGATCTGCACGACGCACTTTCCGCCCCGGACAAAGCTGCATTAAGCGAATCATGCGCCCGGAAACTGTTCGGAGATGTAAATCCGGTGGGAAAGATCGTTCAAATAGATCTTACGGATGGAGGTATGCGATACAATGACGAAACAACGGAACCTTCCCGCTCCTTCCAAGTCGCCGCCGTATTGAAAGAATATCCGCAATCCTACCTCACGTTCGATATGCTTACCGGCAACGGACAGGACTTCTACGGCGGGATCACTTTGCTGAAAGTCTCCGCTTCGTTCGACAAAAAGGAATTTGCCAAGAAGATAAAAGCGGATGGAGTCCCTACTCTCCAACAAGAGAAAGGAAGCTATCATTTCTACACCTTGCAGGACTCCTATTTCCAACGCTATACGCAAGAGACCATCCCTTACATCACCCGTTCCCAACGTCCGCTGTTGCTCGTCGGGATGATCTCGGCGCTACTGATTCTGCTGATCGCTTGCTTCAACTATATCAACCTCAGCTTCTCCCGGATTCTTCAACAGATACGGATCGTACACACCCAGAAATTGATGGGAGCGACACATGCTGAGATCAATTACCAACTGTTTTTAGATACATTCCTTACGGTCGGCATCGCATTCCTGCTCTCGCTGATGATCGCCCATGACCTGATCCCGCTATTCAACCGGATCATGTCCGGACGGATCACCACCGGCTTCTTCCTGAACAGGCAGGTCTTGCCTTTCATCTGCGGACTGATCCTGATCCTCTCCGTCATTCCCGCCTGGTACATGAGCCGCAAAGTCTCTACCCTGACGGATAGCAACTACCGCCTGTTCTTTACAGGAAACAAGAAGCGGAAGATTGTCACCGCACTCTCCATCGCACAATACGTCATATCCATCGGGCTGATTATCGGCACGCTGACCATACACGCGCAACTCGGGCTGATCCGAAAGAAAGGAGAATGTTATCGCAACCTGATCGAGATCGGGAACTGGAGAAGCAGGAATCCGGACGTCAGCACATTTGCGGCTGAGCTGAAGAACAAGCCCGAAATAGTTTCCGTCACACGCGCCGGAGGCTCTATCCTCAATGCCTGGCTCCGGCAGATCATTATTGAAAACAAGGATGGATCGGAGACCTATTACTCCATGATCCAGTATATGGGAGAAGAAAACCTCCTGCAAACATTGGGCCTGCAAATCCTCCGGGGTGTAACTCCGCAGGAAGCGATACGGAAATATGACCGCCCGGTCTACATCAACCAGCGGTATGCCGACATACTGGTTCCTGCCGGCGAAGATCCGATCGGGCATCCGGTCAACCAGTACGACAAGTCTTTCAACGACGGTCCGGCCGGCAATCCGGAACAGGCGTGTACGATCTGCGGGATCGTAAGCGACCTCTACATCAATTCGATTGAAGAAGAGGCGATGCCTTCCCTGGTTTATCTCAACAATTCAAGTGCCGGGAATTTCCAAATGCTTTACATCAAGCTAAACGAAAAATTGAAAACGGAAGGAATGGAAGCGATACGGGCCGTATGGGAAAAGGTAAACCCCAGCGAATATTTCACCTACGAAGATGTATATGCCGTATTCATGCAACGTAACCGCAAAACGACCGATATGGCGAACTTGCTGTTGATGTATTCCGTCATCAGTATCTTCCTGACTTGCTTCGGCCTGTTCGGAATGGCTTTGTACGCGACCGAGCAACGGACAAAAGAGATCGGCATCCGGAAAGTGAACGGAGCCAGTACCCGGAGCATCATGTTCCTCCTGATCCGGCAGTTCATCAAATGGATAGCGGTAGCATTCGTGATCGCAGTGCCTCTAACCTGGTTACTACTGAACCGTTGGCTGGAAAGCTTCGCCAACCGGGTGAGTGTTTCGCCGCTCTATTTCCTGCTGGGCGGAATTATCGTCCTGGCTATCACGTTGCTGACGGTAGGCTGGCATACTTACCGGGCCGCCTCGGGCAACCCGGTAAAAAGTCTCAGGAGTGAATAAAAGAGAAATTATCCGTTCACTTTCTTATAGTCGGCCAGGAAAGTAGCCAAGCCGCTATCGGTAAGCGGGTGTTTCAATAAGCCTTTGATAGCGGAGAGCGGGCAGGTTGCCACATCGGCGCCTGCCTCCACGCATTGCATGATATGTTGCGTGGAACGGATGGAGGCCGCCAGGACCTGCGTGTCATAATCATAATAATCATACATTTCGACGATCTTGCGCACCAGTTCGATCCCGTCACTGGCTATGTCGTCCAAACGGCCTACAAAGGGAGACACATAGGTCGCACCGGCTTTGGCCGCCAACAACGCCTGCCCGGGAGAAAAAACGAGCGTACAGTTCGTACGGATGCCTTTGCCGGAGAAGTGCTTGATTGCCTTGATACCGGTTTCGATACAAGGGACTTTCACCACGATATGCGGATTCAGGGCGGCCAACTCTTCACCTTCCCTGATCATGCCTTCGTAGTCCGTGGCAATCACTTCGGCACTCACGTCACCATCTACCATTTCGCAGATCTCGATGTAATGTTTACGCTGGTTTTCTACTCCCTTGATCCCCTCTTTTGCCATCAGGGAAGGATTGGTGGTAACGCCGTCGAGCACACCTAATTCGTTTGCTTCCCGGATCTGATCCAGGTTAGCCGTGTCAATAAAGAATTTCATCGCCTGTTTTTATTTAAGTAACTATAAGATATAACAAGCGGAACCGCATTATAGTTTATGCCGCTTCATTGATTTTCAGAACTCGAAACGTATACCGGCTCCTATGCCTATCAAGGTCGTGTTCTCGGTGCGATAGCTCACCGGCTGGTTGTTATCGAAATAATAAGAATAACGCGGTTCCAGGTACAAGCTCCAATCCCTATAGAAACGGTAAGAAACGCCGATAGACAGGTTCAACGACCATTGCAGACCGTCTATACCGGAACGATAAGTGGCCGATTTATGCTCCTTCAGGTTATACGCGTCCAAGCGATAAAGGGAATGCAACCCTTTCTCCATCATAAAGCCTCCGGAAAGATACACGTTCCAGTTCGGATTGTCACACAACTTAATCACTAAGTTGACCGGGACACCCAAATAATGGAGGGCGAGTGTCGCTTTATAGCTGGCAGATACGTTTTCCTGCATTTTCGAATATAAGTATGTATAGACCAGCCCGCTTTCAAGAGCGACACGGTTGTTCAGGTTCTTGCGGACCGTAAAGCCGAAAGATAGCGGAGGCGCACAATCTATGTCGGCAAAGGATTCCGGCTTCTTATCCATGTCCAAAACCGGCTCTTTGTCAATAGGCGGATAAGGCCAACCGGGTTCCGCCGGATCATTATTCATGCTATCGTTAGAAGCGTCATCCATTCCGTCCAGAAAATGAAAAGAAAGATGTCCGCCTGTCCCCATATTCGCTCCGACTTGCCATTTGCCGCCTTTCGCTTTTGGCCGGTCCGTCCTTGCGACCAGGTTCCCGGCACGACGTTTTTCCGGTTCCGGTCCCCGATGTCGTACGCCCGGAATTTTTACCTCCGGTTGTGCGGTTTCCGCCTTAGCAGGAAGCCCGACTTCCCCTTCTTCTCCAATAGCATCTTCCCAAGCAATCGTATCGACAAAAACGGGAACGACTGCATTCTTTTGTGCTACACGGGCAACTACCCGTTCCCGCGCTTGATGCGGGATCGCAAAGGAACCTCCTTTATCCGGTCGTTGCTTTTCAATATCCATTTTCTTAGGATTCGTCCGTTCAGCAATCTGTTCGTTCTTCTGCGTTCCCGCGTCAAGCGCGGGAACGAGTTCGGGTTCGTACAAGCGGATCACGAACAACAACGCAAGAATAGCTACGGCGGCAGTTATCCATCCACCGATCCGCCAGACGGAAAGACGCGGACGCCCGCCCACCTTCGCTTCGATCTGTTCCCAGCACTCCGTATCAACGGGCAGCCGGTGATCTTCCAGTTTCTGCTTTACCTTCAAACTGAACAGGTCTAAATGCTCATTATGTTCTGTTTCTGCTGACATTGTCCTGCGCTATTAAAGATTGAACCATTTCCTGTAATGCTTTCCTTGCCCGCGCAAACTGGGAGCGGGAAGTGATCTCCTGGATATGAAGCATAGCCGCTATTTCCTTATGCGTATATCCTTCGATGGCATACAGGTTGAAGACGGTCCGGTAACCGTTGGGCAACCGGGAGATGCATTCCAGCAAATCGCCGGCCGACAAGCGGTCCAGCACGGAAGCATCCACATCTTCAACCTGTTCTCCATATTCATCAATCGGGGCACTCAACCGGAGAGCATCGTATTTACGGAGATATTCGAGTGCCGTCGTCACAAATACCCTTCGTATCCAGGCGCCAAACGGACCTGTCGCCGAATAGGTATGTATCTTGGTGAATACTTTGATAAATCCATCCTGAAGCAAGTCACGGGCCGTCTCCCTGTCACGGACGTAACGGGCGCATACGCTCATCATGGCAGGTGCGTACAGCTCGTATAATTCCTTACGAGCCGATGCTTCGCCACGCTTACATCCGTCGATTAACAGTTGTTCGTCCATAAATACTTGCTACTCTCTGATTATATGATGAAACAGGTTTCCGGATAGTTGCACCTATCTTCATTATTTATATACAAATATCTAAATTTATTTTTATCTTCGCAGAAATTAAATGAGTTGTTGTATGAAGCGGGGAATAAATTTAATCATATTGTTATTGTGCACATTATGTCTGCAAGCACAATCCGATCTGACTTGGATCAGGACCAGAGAGGGGAAAATGGTAGCAGTACCTAAACGGGCGGTTTTCGACCTGAACCTACCCAAGTTCGCATACAAAAGCTTTACGCCATCAGAGAGGCAACTGATCGAAGCCAAGCTGCGTGAATTTATTCCCGACCTGCCGGTCCAATCGGCCTATGAGCAGGAGCGTCCGATGGATATGATTATTTCATCTGCCGCTTACCAGCCTTTCTTCAATCCGTACACACCGATGTTAAGGCGCGTTTCGCCGATGGCACTGGATTTCCATGAGATCTCGGTCGTCCCTGTCGGCGAACAAGTGGACTTTATCACAAGCGGACAACAATACACATGGCCGGGCGTAGGCGGTCTTACCCGGATCAATACGGAACTGCTATGGACACACGACCGGTTCTCCCTGTCGGGAGGCGCTTTCGCCGGACGCTATTTCACACCGTTCAACCCCTCGCCCCAATTCATGGGCGGCTTCAACGCGATGGCCAGCTATGACTTGACCGACTGGATGACGGTCAGAGGCTGGGGACAATATACGTTTTACGATCATAACGAGAAAAAGAACCCGCACATGCTGATGAACCCGTTCTACAATCATACAAACGTAGGCGGTGCATTCGAATTCAAGGTGAACGACAGCGGTTTCAAGGTCGGCGTAGGAGTCAACTACGAATACAATCCGATCCGTGGAAAGATGGAACGCCAGTTCATGTTTTACCCGGCAGGCAAAATCGGAACGTTCCGGATCGGAAACTGAACAGAAAGAAAAATTAAACAAAAACACATAATCACATGAGAAGATCCAATCCTACACAAATGGAAAGATACAGAAACATCTTTCTTTTCATCCTTATATCCGTCATCGGCTTTTCCTGCAAAGAAGCGCAAGAACCGGACTGTAAGATAAATATTCTCTGGAATAATGAAAAACAGACCATAGACGGCTTCGGTGTTGCACAGGCCGGATGGTCGAATAAACTTTACGCGCATTTCAAACGGGAAGAAGTGCTGCAAAAAATGTTCGGAAACGAAGGGCTCCGCCTCAGCATCCTGCGGGGTGAAGTTTTCCCCCATTACTGGGAAAACCCGCAAGACAAAGATTTCGACCTCGATGCAGATATCGACCTTCCCCTGACGGACAGTTTCTTCACCGGAGAATCGGATGACCTGAAACGTCGCGGACAATTGTGGATCGCCCGTTATGTAAAAGAGAAATGTAAAACCGACAAACTGTTCTTCTCCGTCTGGAGCGCGCCGGCATACATGAAAAGCAACGGCAAAGTGTCGCAAGGCGAACTGAATCCGGCTTATAACCAGGCTTATGCCGATTACCTTGCCGCATTCTACCAGGCATACAAATCCGTCGGATTGGAACCCTATGCTATTTCACCATCCAATGAACCCGGTTATGCAGCTCCCTGGAACTCTTCTTTATGGACGCCTGAGAAGATGGGCGAGTTCATTATGGAATATCTGGGGCCGACTTTCCGGAAAGATGGAATACCGGCACGTATCGTATTCGGTGAAAATCCGTTCTGGTCCGCCGTCAGCCGACAAGCGGCTTTCGTTTCTTCCCGGCATTTCACCGATGCAATCATCAGCCAGTATCCGGGCATAACCCAATACCCGGTAATTGCTGCCGGACACGGATACACGTTGCCCGACTCCTACCCGGCCCCCAAAGACAGCCTAAGTACACCTATCGAACCGTTTGGCGAAGCTGAAAAGACGGATATCCCGGTCTGGCTAACGGAAATAAGCAATACGGAAGCCTTAGATACCACCATCCGGGACGGTATCGAATGGGCAATCACATTCCATAAGTATCTGTCCATAGCCAATGCAAGCGCCTGCATCTGGTGGGCTGGTGCACTCCCCGCCGGGAACAATGAGGGATTGATCGTGCTGGATCCCGACCGGCAGAATTACCTGACGACAAAACGTTTCTATACATTCGGCAACTTCTCCCGTTATATTCCGGTCGGAAGCAAGCGCATCGGTACCGAAATCAGTAGTGCCGCCACGGACAGTTTATTCTTCTCCACCTATAAAAACGGGAAAGACTTCACCGTTGTGGCAATCAACCCGACAGCCACCGGCAAACGTGCCAGCCTGCAGATAGACGGACAGGTTTTATCGGGGAAATTAAACTGTTTCCTTACCGACGAAAAGAACAACTGGAGCAGCTCGGAAACAAAAGGAAACCAAATCGAGATCCCGGCTAACAGCGTAGTGACGGTTACCGGAACGATCAAATAGAAGAAACTGAAAAACTAAACATCAAGAATAAAACAACATAACCATGAAACGTCTTCACTTACTCTATATCTTCCTGTTCACGCTATTAGTGCCCGTAACAAGCTATGGACAACCGGCAGGAAAAGAGAAACTGCGGGTTGTCTCCTACAATATTTGGAATGGTTTCGAGAACGATGCTTCCCGCCGGACAAACTTTATCAACTGGGTAAAAGGACAGCAACCGGACATTCTGGCCATGACCGAACTGGTGGGTTTTACGGAAAAGGATCTGGGTAAACTGGCCTCCGAATACGGTCATAAGTATTATGCCATCGTGAAAGAAGAGGGATATCCTGTCGGCATAAGCTCCGACGAACCGATCACAGTCGTCAGGAAACAGGTGGAAGGTTTCTGGCACGGTATGCTGCATGTCCAAACTCACGGGCTGGATATCATCGTCACCCACCTCAGTCCCCACGACTGGAAATTTCGTTTGAAAGAAGCGCAGATGTTGACAAAATACATACAGGACAACCAGCTGGACAGTTGTATGATCATGGGAGACTTCAACTCTTATTCGCCTTTTGATGCCGATTGGGTAGAAACGCACGGCCAACTGATCGAGAATATGCGGAAGTGGGATGCCGAACAGGAAACGTACCGGAATATGCGTGACGGACGGTTCGATTATTCCGTCCTGTCCCAGTTCCTTTCGGCCGGGCTCACCGACATATGCCGTATGTATGTTCCCGCCGATAAACGAACGACATTTCCGTCCGCTTTCCTCTACGGATGGCAACATGGCGACACCCGCCTGCACGGGATAGGCGAACGGTTGGATTATATACTGGTTTCACCGTCCTTAGTTTCCCGGTGTGTCGATGCCCATATTCATAACGGGATAGAGGCGGAAGGGATTTCAGATCATTATCCGGTCAGCGTGGACCTTCAAAAGAAATGATATCCCTTTCATCCCACTCATAAATACATTCCGTTGCGCTGCCCAGTACTCCCGTTCCCCCCTCCACATTGGAAGGGAGACGAATCGGTTCTGCAAAACCGGCTGACGCGAGATCGCCGGTAAAAGAGCCGGACTTAAGTTCCTGCAACGTCTTCAAATAATCAAAATAGTCCTTGGAAATAGCCTGCAGATAAAAACGGAACTTTCTGGGATAAAGAATCGACTGGTCTTCCTTGCTCTGATAAATAGTATAACCATACCATCCGAGAGGAAGCTGCATGCTATAAGTCCGTCCATCTATCAGCTCATCGGAAAAAGCCCCCCAATAGTTGTTTTGGGAACCTCCGGTACCAAAAATATAATCGAAAGCTGTTACCACGTTTTTAAACAACGGTTCTTCGGAAAAGTGGATGTAGGTATAATTCCAATAAACAGTATCACCCTGATTTACTTCGAAACCGTTAACTCCACCTTCATATCCATATCCTGCCCCATTCTCATATCCATATCCATATTTGCCACGCCAGAATTCTTTTCCATAGATCAGGTAATAGTTCGCCTCTGCCGGCTCATCCTTGACCGTCAAATCCAACGTGTAATTTACACTATATTGACGAACAGAATCATCATCTACAACCAATGATTTCTGAGCCAGCAACCGACAACTGGCAACCGGCATAGGCAGCGGAAGTTCGGAAACAGCAGCAATGTCAGGATAGCCGGGAGCGGAAGCCGTGATACGGATACGGTCACCGGCCGAAGGAGAATAGGCCGCTTCATAAGAACCGGATTGAGCCTCTTTGGCTGGAGCGACAAATGTCAACTGTTCAAGGAAAACATCGTTCACATATAATCTCACGTCTGCATCCGGGATCGTCAGGTTAGGTTTTCCATCCGTATGGAACCAGGTACGGGAAAGGTTTGCACGTACCGGTTCACCGGCTTTCACGACCCCGTTAAGCACTAACTTCGGATCGGGCTTGATGGAATTGAGGTCGACGACTTGTTCGCAACCCTGAAAAAACACTGCCAAGAAAAGCAGGAACGGGAATATCTTGTTTGTCTTCATCTTCTTTTAAAATTTATAAGTGTAAGTGATAGACGGGACTATCGGTAAGAAACTATATTGCTTAAACACAGGATACGATTTCTTTTCGGCAGAATCATACTCTTCCGTCTTTTCGATCATAAAAGGGTTCATCCGGCAATAGGCATTGTAAACGCTGACATTCCAGATACCCATACGTCCCTTTTTCTTCGGACGATAGATATTGATTCCCAAGTCAAGACGATGATAGGCCGGAAGCTGGTAATTATTGCGATCGCCGTAAAAGTCGAACTCCTCTTGACTGGAACTGCCATATGGATCCTTAGACGGAGGGTTCAACCCCTCGTAACTTTCTGTCGAGAGCGTGGTATAATTACCTGAGGTATAGGTCCAGGCAGCCGAAAGTTCCACACGTTTCGAGAGTTTATGCATGACGACAATATTCAACTTATGGCGGTTGTCGTAGCGGGAAGGGAACCGGCGTCCCCCGTTCAGTTCGTCAAACTGGCGGTCCGACCAGGCAAGGGAATATCCGATCCAGCCGGTCGTACGTCCTGTAGACTTCCTCACCATCCATTCCAAACCGTAAGAACGTCCTTTTCCGGCAACCAACTTCCGGTCCCATGTGATCGATGAGGGAACCAAGCTGTGTCCATCCTTATATTCGAGCAGGTTACGGCTATCCTTATAATATCCTTCCATCGAGAAGTCCAGATCCTTCCAGTTGTAATAGGCGCCCAGCGAATACTGGTCGCTGATCAGCGGCTTCAGGTTGCGGGTGACAGGCATCCACGAATCGGTCGGCAAATTAAGAAAACTGTTGCTGATAAGGTGCACATATTGATTCATCTTCGAATAGGAAGCCTTCAAACTAAGGTTTTTGCCGAGCAGCCAGCGCAGAGATACGCGCGGCTCGACACCGGTATAGGTTTTCCGGTCGATATTGAAAAGGCTCAAACGGACTCCGGCGTTCAGACGGAGCGCAGGCGTCAATGTCCAGTCGTCTTCTGCAAATGCCGACAACTCGTGTGCCAGCAATTTCTCGTTGCTGAACACTTTGCCGACCTGCATGGAATCCGGTTTATCACTCTCTTCTGTCAGGAAACGGCTGTATTCGGGACGGAAATCATGCCGCACATAATCGCCTCCGAAACGGATATGATGGTTGGACACCGGCTGATAGTCAAACGACGTACGGACACCGAAATCATTGATCCCGGAAGCGCTGACCGTTTCGTCGAAACTCAGGGAATAGGCTTCGTTATTATAATCCCACGACTTCTCTTCTTCCCGGTAGGATATTTTCGCATTATAACGGGTATAGAAACCGGCAATCTTACCGAACAGGCGGTTATTGAACGCATACGTCCAGCCAGCGGAAGCGACGAGATTCCCCCAGCGCATGGAAACCCGTGTTTTATCCAGATAGCCACTGATAGAGCCATCCCTCTTCGGATTATCCTCACTTGTAACCTTCAGCACATCGTTCCCGTTATAGATACTGACAAAGAGACGGCTCCGGTCGTTGACGCGGTGGTCTATACGGGCATTCAAATCATGAAAGGCATAACGGAAATTGATGTCGGAACTCTTATCTTTTTTCACGGCATTGAAGATTGCCAATGTGGGAGCTGTAATCGCATCGAGCCAAGTACGGCGTAGAGCGATCGAAAAGGAGGTACGATCTTTGACAATCGGCCCTTCAAGGCTCAAGTTTCCCGCAATCAGCCCGACCGACGCACTACCGTGGTATTCTTTCATATTCCCTTCCTTCGTCTGCACATCGACAACCGACGAAAGGCGGCCGCCGTAACGGGCGGGAAAACCTGCCTTATAGAAATCCATACTTTTGATCGCTTCGCCGTTAAAAGCGGAAAATATTCCTCCCAGGTGGTTAAGCTGATAAACCGGATTGCCGTCTATCAGGAACAGGTTCTCGTCGACATTCCCCCCGCGCACGTACAGGCCGGAGACACCTTCGGTTCCCATCGAGACGCCCGGCGTCAGCTGTAATGTCCGAATAATATCCGCTTCACCCATCAAGGTCGGAGTGGCGCGGATCGTCGCCTGGTTTACCTCCAAGGCGCCCATCTGCACATTGTGGACGGGCGAACGCAACGAACGTTCATTGCCAGTCACCACCACTTCGCCGATCAAAGCATTTGTCTGTAAAAACAAGGTAAGCATCGTATCGCGTTCTAATGCGGGAAAATCAAGTTTCCGGTTTTCATAACCGATATAGGATACCGAAATCCGTACCGGATCATCGGAGGCAGGTATCGTAAGGCTAAAAAAGCCAAAAGCATTCGTAGCAATCCCCAGCCGGCTGCCGATATCATACACAGAAGCCCCGACCAGGGATTCTGCGGAAGTTTTATCCCGCACAAAACCGCTGATCGTGACCTGCCTGGGTTTGCGTTTCAGAACGACAATGTTTCCTGTCCTCTTGTACACGATCGGATAGCTGGCAAAAAGTTGTGTCAGGCAATCGTCAAGTGCTGCATCTTCCACCTTGAAACTCGTCTTCGGAAACTCTTTCAACAAAGATGATTCATACGAAAAAGTCACTCCGGCCTGCTTCCCGATCTCTGTCAGAATCTCTTTCAAAGAAACGTTCAGCATGTTCAATGTAACCGTTCGAACCTCATCTCCACCGTTTACCTCTGCCAACATCTTCTCTGACATCAAAAAACAACTCAAACACACAAATGCACAGGTAAACCATCCTCTCAACATTAACTTCTTCATCTTATCTTTATTGACTTTTCATCCATAAGACAGGGAAAACGGAAAAACCCCTATCCGATCCGGTAAAAAAAGAAATAAAAGCAAATTGTCAGATGAAATGCGAGTATTCCAAATGCTGGTTTGTCAATGTACTTTGTAGGGTTTAGCTCCTAAAAAGACAAAATGTATTTCACATTTTCCCATAAACGATCTTTACACTAGGGCAACCGCACCAAATCCAGCAGTAACAATTTTTTATTTCCATGGAGAGAAAAAACCGTTTTTATCCCGAATAATTCTTTCTTAAGTGCCTGCTAATTCTGTAATCGGTGTCAGTGATTTTATAATCAGTGGTTGTGATTATATAATTGCTGGCACTGATTTTATAATCACTGGCACTGATTATAGAATTGATAGGCACTCCGATGTTTTTTTATGCCTATGTAGATAAGTTTTCTTGTAGCGGGGATAGATTATTCCTTATATTATGTAGTCCATAAGATCGTATTGCTTAAAAATTTTGGTGCGGTCGCCCTGTCACGGATAGCCTTAAGGGTATATTTTATGGCCTTAGGGCTATATTTTACAGCTCCCGTCCCATAGATACACATCCCGGGAAGACCTTTTATATAAATTGCATTCCCCCTTCACTTCGTTGCAACTTGCTGAATATATGCCGGTTGCATATGAGCATTTAACGGGTGAACCCTAAAAAACAAAAAACGGATATGAAGGTTCTTTTACTGAATCGGGACCTTTTTTAGGTCCGCCAAAGAACGCAGGTCATCCTGTAGATACCGATTTTCAGATAATATCCTGATGCGGTTACCATGGATTCCAGTAGGGCTCCTTGTCTCCGAAAGGCATTGTGAAACGGCGATGGGCCAGTTGGCAACCGGCTACGATTCCAAAGCCGCCTTCTACATTCGTATAGGTGGCGGTAGGCTCCACCAGGCCGTCTAAGTAAGCATCGCCCAACGAGATTGAAAAATTGCGGATTACGACCAGATACCGGTAATATTCTTCCGAAATAGCCACCAGACGGACATCATAGTGTACCGTTGTCGTGACCGAATCACCCTTAAAGGAATTATCGACAGGCCAGAAAGAAGAGCGGACCGTATAGTCTTCGCCATCGAACATATCATCCGTAAACGTGCCCCTGCAGGTCGCCCCGTCCAACTGTTCGATAACCGGATTCGTCGCCGTCGAGCGAAATACCGGATCTTCATAAACCACACTCAACCAATCCGTATAATCAGGTTCCGACCGGTACATCGAACTACAGGTTATCACGCTGTCTCCCTTCTGAAACTCCGTCAGCTTCTCGATAATCAGGCGATAATAATTGCGTTTGTCCGGTTTGTCCCGGAAGCGGATATACAGCCGTATGGAAGGATATTCATATCCGCCATAGCCAAAACGGGTAAAACGGGCCGTATCGACAGACAACACCTCCACCGGATCCGGAATAACCGTTTCCCCTCCTACCGGATCGAAACCTCCGGCCCCGGCTTCCAGCCGTAAGCGATCGCCGGCCTTCACCCGGCAACCGGGCAAAACATATTGCCCGGTAATACGGCTATCGGAAACGGGCTGCATACGTCCTTGCAAACGGCCGTTTATAAATACGTGTATGTTACCGTCCGCAACCCCGTCGTCCGTGACCGTGTCCAGGACAAACCAGCTTTTGGACAAGAAGGCCGTCACATCCGTATCCGGCGAGACGGAAGCATTCAACACTAAGCGCGGAGGCACGGGCGGCAGAACCAGCACCACGTCGCGGGTACAGGAGGCAAACAAAAGCAGGCACAAGGCAAACAGTATCTTTTTCATCGCCATCAGAATTTATATGTATAAGAGACGGAAGGGACGAAAAGGAACAACAAGGTCTGTTCCAGCACGACCTCCCGGCCTTTTTCCGTTTGAGAATAAACAGGACGGACCGAGAAAGGATTCGCCTTAAAATAGGCATTGCAAAGGCTCAGGTTCCAGATTCCCATACGTCCGTTCTTTTTATACCGGTAGAAATTAACGCCCAGATCGAGCCGGTGGTAAGCAGGTAGCTGGTAATTATTGCGCGAACTTGCGTTCTGCCCATCTCCCCACCAAAGTTCCTCCTGGTAACCGCGCTCCGTCAACTCCGGTAACGGACGGTATTGTATGTCCTGAATCGTCAGGTGATTGCCGGATTTATACATCCACGCAGCCGTCAGTTCCACCTTTTTAGAGAGTTTGTAGGAAGCGACGATATCGATCTTATGCCGGTTGTCGTATTTGGAAGGGAAACGGCGCCCTTTATTGACCGTCCCGTCCGGAAACCAGCGGTCCGACCAGGAGAGCGTATACCCGATCCAACCGTTAAACCGCCCCGTCTTTTTCTGTACCATCAATTCCAGGCCGTAGGAACGTCCCTTACCTACTCCAACCCGGTCTTCCCAACCCGAAAAAGAGGACAAAACCGGGCCGTTATCCTTATATTCCACCAGATTATTCATCCGTTTGTAATAGCCTTCAGCCGAGAAGTCCAACCCTTTATAATGCCAGAACAGACCACCCGTCGCCTGGTGCGCATGCATCGGGCGGATACTCCCGGTTACCGGCACCCAAATATCCGTCGGCTGACTGATATAACTGTTGGACAATAAATGGATATATTGGTTCATCTTCGTATAAGACACTTTTGCCGACAGGTTCCGCCCCAGCAGGTAGCGGGCGGAAAAACGGGGTTGGAACGACTGGTAAGTCTCTCCCTGCACATGGAAAAGGGTAAAGCGCAACCCGGCATTCACCCGCAGCCGGTCGGTCAGCGACATTTCGTCTTCCGCATACAGGGAAACCTCATGGCCATGAATCAGGGAATGCGAGAAGATCGTATTATTCATTTGCGAAACAACCGAATCCTTATACCAGGAACTCATGTTACTCTGTTCAGGACGAAAAAGATGAAACAGGTAATCGCTCCCCATCCGGATCCGGTGGTCGACATTCGGGCGATAGTCGAAAGAGGCTCTCAGGTTCACATCTTCCATAGCCGAACGGTAATGTCCTTCCTGGAAATAAACCTGTCCGCTCTTATCCGGCGAAGAGACAAATGCATTCTGCTTCTGGATAATATGTGAACGGTAACGGGTATATCCGCCTGTAAAAGAGGCAAACAGCTTCTGATTGATCAGGTAGTTCCAGCCGGCGGACCCGATCAGGTTCCCCCAACGCCAACGGAAATCCCGGTCTTCGCCATGCACGTCTTTCGAGGCCTCGCCGTTCCGGTAACTGTCGCTTCCCATATAAAAACTCAGGTACCCGCGGCTACGGTCCGTAAAAGAATAATCCACCTTGGCATTCATATCGTAGAAATGATATCCGCCTTTCACTTCCGTATCTGCCCTTTTGCTCACAGCCGTCATGATGGGCCAGGTAATCAGTTCCATCCAAGTACGCCGCACCGACACATTGAACGAAGAACGGTCCTTGATGATCGGCCCTTCCAGATTGGCACGCGCCGCCAACAATCCGATCGAGATGTTCCCGTGATATTCCTTCCGGTTCCCCTCGTTCGTACGCACATCTATAACGGAAGAAAGTCTCCCGCCATATTCCGCCGGAAAACTTCCTTTATAAAAAGTGGCATTCTTTACAGCATCCGGATTGAAAGCCGAGAAAAAGCCCAACACATGATCCGTATGATAAACCGGGTTGCCATCGAGTAAAAACAGGTTATCGTCGCCATCGCCTCCCCGTACAAACAAGCCGCTCATGCCTTCCGTACCACCGGCGACTCCCGGTAACCGTTGCAAGGTCTTGACTACATCTGTTTCACCTAACAGGGCCGGCAACGATTTCACCCGGCTTGCCGGGACATCCGACACGCCCACCCGGCTGTTCAAAACATCCGACCGGGGCGAGATACCTTTTATTACGACTTCCCCCAGCACACCGGCAGGCGACAAGGGCAGGTCGATCATCGTATCGCGGGTCAGCTCGAACGTAACGGAACAAGGCTCGTAGCCGACATAAGAGGAAGACAGCACCACCTTCCCCGGAGGCAGCGTAATGCTGTAAAAGCCGTAATTATTGGAAACCGACCCTTTCCCGGAAGAACGCTCCACCACGGTTGCTGCAATCAAACTCTCGTAGGAAGCAGAATCCCGCACAAAACCGCTAATGGTATATTGACGGGGCTTACGTTTCAATATCACATAACTTCCCGTAATCCGGTAAACAAGAGATAAAGGTTCGAACAGCCGTTTCAGGCAATAGGAAAGGGACTCGTCGTGCGCAGTCAACGAAACATGGCGGTATTCTTTCAACATCGACGACTCATAGGAAAAAAACAGGCCGGTCTGCCTTTCTATCTCCAGTAGAATATCCTGTAGCGGCACCCGCCTCATATCTAATGTGACAGTAGGAGTCGGATCCGCCAACAGGGACAGAGGTTCTTTCGCCCTGATCAGCGGGCAACACATACAAATCCCGATGACAAATAGGTAAACACGATACATATGTTCTTTTTTTACTTATCCTTCCGGGGAGCCAGTCGGATATCTAACGTCTGATTGATAACCAGCAAGACTTCGTCAAGAGGCAGATCGTTGAATGTGGCGGTCAGCCTGGAATCCGGCGAATCCACCTTGTTGGTGATCTCCACCCGGTAATACTCGTTCAGGTCCCTGATCACCTTTTCCAAAGGCGTATCGTTGAACCTCAGTTGCTTCGTTTTCCAGGAAAGATTATTCGGATTTTCTTCCGCCAAGATATCTATCTCTTTCTTTTCATTCGAATAAGAGGCCGACATTCCCGCCGTCAAGATAACAGGTTCAGCTTCTTTCCCGGCAGCGAAACGGACTTTTCCCGTCACGACATCGACTTCCGTCATATCCGGTTGTTCGCTTACCTGGAAACTGGTTCCTAAAACCGTTACCTCCGTCATGGCCGTATGAACGGAGAAGGGGCGTGCCTCATTCCTCTTCACCTGGAAAAACGCTTTTCCAGTCATCTCCACAACACGCCTTTCCTTTCCATATTCTTTCAAATCATACCGGAGCGACGAATTCCCGGCCATCGAGACCAGCGTACTATCCGGCAGATAAACATCTTTCAACTGTCCCGATGCGGTAACGACAGATACCCATTCGGGGTTATTCCGCTCCTTCATATAAAAAGTACCGAATCCAATAAGCAAGAGCATGACAGAAGCTGCCGCCATCCAATAACGGCGGAAAAAGGCCTGACGACGGATTCCCTGCCGGGCGGCAAACCGTTCCCAGGCCTTATCCTCATCCAAGCTTCCCTCTTTGTAGCGCCGGGCTACAAAACGAAGGCGTTTTTCAAATCTATCATCTTGCTCGTTGTTCATCATTTATCCAGTTACGAATACCCGCAAGGGGCATCTCTACGATTATTTACCTAATTTGAATTTATACCCGACAGACAAACTGAAGGTATGATATTTCAGGCTGGCGGAATCCCATTTGTACTCTTTGCCCAAAGAGGCGTCGTATCCGACGTTTATGACCCATTGTCTCACTTCCAATCCAACCTGGAAAGAAACGCCCCAGTCTAAAGGATTGTCATGAGTCCAACCTTCACTCCTAAAACCTTGCCCAGCACATCCGCTTCCATATAGATAGCCATCGTTACCACCTACATAAGTATAGTTGTTTGAACCATAGCTATAACCATAGCCAAAACTCTTACCGCCGGTCGAAATATATTCGCTATATTCAGCCAGGCCTTTATCTCCCAACGAATAAGCGATATAGGGACCGGCAGCCAGATTCAGCCGCACATCATCTGCCAACCTGATGGAAAAATTCGCCATCAAAGGGACTTGCAAGAAATGCCGGTTCGTTTTGTACCACATCTCTCCGAATGTGTTGTCATTCTGTCCCGAAACCGAATAATAGCCTCCATATGACATCGAATGAAACGAATATCCACGTTGCGTATAATACAGTCCTGATTTCAAAGAAAAGACATCCGGTTTAACCGCATATTCCACGCCCACTCCGACTTTCCAACGCGCATTGTATCGCTGCTCGGCCGGATGGGCGCCTCCTCCTCTTTTAATGGCTGTCATTCCCATCTCAGGGGTTAGCGACCAACGTTTTTGGGCCCAAAGCGAACTCACACTCATCATCAACATCACAAATAACACGAATTTCTTCATTTCTCTTTTTGCATTAGTGATACATAAACATTTTAACCTTTCTATCACTAAGACAAGAAATCAGGAAAAACCCCTATCCTTATCAAGAAAAAAAGAAACAATAAATCCGTACGGCAGTTTCCCGCAAAGTCTTTAGCGCTTTCCCGATCTGGTTTTCAACTGTTTTAATGGAAATATGCAACTCCTCCGCAATCTCCTGATATTTCAATCCGTCCCGTTTGGAAAGCAAAAATATCTTCTTCCGTTCGGCAGGCAATTCGTCGATAGCCGCCCAAAGGCGCGCATCCCGTTCCGATTGATATATCTGCTCCTCTTCCGACAGGTCCTCCATATCGGCAATACATTCTGTCGCCTGTAATGTATCGGAAGATTGGGCGATAAGCGTAAGCGAACGATTCCGTACCGCCTGGTAGAGATAGGATTTAAAGTTAGCAATTACCACATTATGGCTGTTTTTATCCCAAACGTCGGCAAAAGCCTGCTGCACGACATCCTCGGCATCTTCCATTTTTTCTGTAAAACGGAGTGCAAACAGACACAGGGGCTTATAAAGCTCCTTGAAAATACGTTCAAACTCTCCCGCAGATATTGCCGCCATACATTTGTTACTTGTCTCTATTCACCGCAAAGTAAAGTAGTTTTCCATTTAACATTCCGATTTTCAGGTTATTTATTATGATTTTAATAAATTATATCGTATTATGAGAAGGTACAGTTTTTTTATACTAAAAGAGATAAAAAAGAACTGTGTCAAAACGGCCCTGTTCCTGCGCCTGAGGCAGGGACAAGGCTGTTTTGACACAGCCCCCGGTTATAATTTTATAAATGCTTATCCTCTGAATCCGATAATCTCGCGTACTTCACGCAACGTTTTTGCTGCGCTCTCGCTTGCTTTCTCGGCACCCATACGGGCGACTTTCGCCAGATATTCCTCGTTAGAACGAATATCTAAAATACGTTCACGAATCGGAGCACAGAAATTATTGATATCTTCAGCCAATTGCTTTTTCAAATCTCCGTAACGGATTTCACAATTGTTATATTTCTCATTGAAGAAATCAAAAGTATCTTTTGCCGATACGATTTCCATCATCGTAAACAGATTGGCAATCGGTTCGGGCTTCACGCTGTTCGGCTCCGTAGGACCTGCATCCGTCACTGCTTTCATCACCTTTTTCTTAATTGTCTTTTCATCATCGATCAAGTAGATGGCATTCCCTTCGCTCTTACCCATCTTTCCGGACCCGTCCAGACCGGGCACTTTGATCGCTTTGTTGGAATAATAAAAAGAGGCGGGTTCCGGGAAACATTCGACTCCATAGGTCGAATTGAAACGGCGGGCAAAACGGCGGGCCATTTCCATATTCTGTTCCTGGTCTTTCCCGACCGGCACCTTCACTGCCTTATGGATAATGATATCGGCTGCCATCAGAGTCGGATAGGTCAACAAACCGGCGCTTACGCTATGTTTGTTCCCCTCGTTGAAGATTTCCTTTTCCACATCGCCTTCCGTGGTGTTGACACGGTCAATGTGCAATTGTTGGCGTGCCTTGTCCTTGAAAGAAGTAGTACGCATCAACTCGCCGATTCCGGCATTCATGTTCAGATACAGATACAGTTCGGGGATTTCGCGCACATCGCTCTGCAGATAGATGGTCGCTTTTTCCGGATCGATGCCGCAAGCCAGATATTCAGCCAGGATCGTCTTTACACTGTTACGGATATTATCAGGATGCGGATGTGTAGTCAACGAGTGCCAGTCTGCAATAAAGAAAAAGCAATTATACTCATTTTGCATTTGCAAAAATCCTTTTACTGCTCCGAAGTAATTCCCCAGATGCAAATTACCCGTTGGGCGAATGCCACTTACTACTGTTTCCATATTCTTTCTTAATTATTAATATCAAATGGCGGCAAAGATACTAATTATTTTGACAGATTCCGAATCTTTATGCCTCCGGCTGATCCAATTTAGTACCGCAATATTTACAATATTCCGCCCCCTCTTCATGTCCGGCCTGATGGCAATGCGGACACTCCAGCCTGCTCCTTTTACGCTGTTCACCAACCATTGTGGCCGACACAATCCCCGTCGGAACAGCGATAATCGTATAACCGATCAACATCACGATAGCCGAGAGAAAACGTCCGACAGGTGTCACCGGCGTTATATCTCCGTAGCCGACAGTCGTCATCGTCACAATCGCCCAATAGATGCTGTTCGGTATATTATTGAACTGCGTACCGGGTTGGTTTCCTTCTATCATATACATTATCGTACCGATCGAAGTCACCAGAATCAAGACAAAAAAGAAAAACACAAATATCTTCGGTGCGCTGATCCTTAGCGACTTCAATAACAGATTCCCCTCTTTCAGAAAATTGAACAGCTTAAAGACACGGAAAACGCGGATCAACCGGAATGCACGGATCACAAGCAGATAACGCGTACCGGCAAAAAAAAAACTCAGATAAACCGGTAATGTCGACAGCAGGTCCACAATCCCGAAAAAGCTGAAAATATACTTTTTCGGTTTTGGCGAACAATAGATACGAACCAGATACTCAAAAGTAAAAAAGGCCGTAAATACATACTCCAATATCCGCAATCCCAACGTATAGTGATATGAAAAAGACCGTATACTCTCCAATACCACCACTACTACGCTTGCGATAATAAATCCGATCAGGCAGGTATCGAACAGTTTTCCCATCGGGGTATCTGATTCGAATATAATAACATACAGCTTCTTCTTCAATTTTTCATCATGAAGAAAAGCATCCACACGCTCCCATATTCCCGAAAAAAGCTTCATAATCCGAATCTTTACTTTACTAAAAACAGTTGAAGTTTATTATTGTTACAAATATAACAAACTCAAATTATTTATAGTACATTTGTGATAACCTGTTGGAGATATTTAAGTCTACACAATATGACCATGAAAATAAAAATACTTATTCTATTTATCACCGTTTGTTGTTGTGCAAAGGGCAGTACGCTTCCTATCCAATCGGACGAAGAAAACAATACGGTGACGCGAATAGATATGTCCGGGTATAAAACAATCAATTTTGACGACCTGGTGAAAAACATCTCCTGTACTCGACTGGAATCCAACTTGTTTGATTATGGCGCAACCATGATTCCGTATAAAGACCGCCTCTACATAATGGGTAGGACAATTGCCGGAAATAAAGTAGTGATCTTCGATAAATCCGGTCAACTCGTTAAAGAACTGACTTTTGCCGATGCGCTTCTCGTTATCTCGATGACCATCGTACCGGATGCAGAAGAATTGTGGGTCGTCAGCCGTTTCAAAATAATCAATAAATTCAAACTGGACGGGACACCCATTAAAAGGGTATCGTTACCTTTTCCCTGCGCCAACCTCATACCGGTCGGACAGCAAAACTTTCTCGTTTACTCAGGAGGCACATGCAACAGCCGGGGAAGCATTGAAGGTCACTTTTTTGCACTAACGGATTTCAAATCTATAAATAAGCTGTTCCTGCCGAAATGGGGAAAAGAAGAATGGCCATCTGCCCCGCAAAATATGTATGCACAAGATGAGAAGGCGAATAATTTATTCATTTTTCCTAATAACATAGATACGATCTATTCTTATAATCAGCAAAAAGGTGCAGTCGAACCTTTCTTTTTTCTCGATTTCCACGGAGATTTCCTAACAAAAGACAAACATCCGTACGGTCCTGAAGAAGATCAGGAAATGTCGGAAATCATCACAAAACGAAAGTACATTTATTCCCATTATAGTTTCAATCAGGCTTCCGGCAAACTATTCTTTAAATTAGCAGGCAAACGGGAAGATTTCTGTTCGATCAACTTGGTGGATAACGCTCTATATTCCTTCAACCGTTTGTTTGACAACTTCATGCCCATCTCTTATAATCCGTTTATCGGTTCCGACGGCAAGAATTTATATGTGCTCGCCCAGGAAAAGGAGCTTGCCGAACATTACCAGAATATAAAATGCACCTATCCGGCCATCCAAAAGTTATTACCGGCATTATCTCCCGACGGAAGCAACTGGATATTACTAACTATCGAAATAAAAGAATAAAAATTATGAATAGAACCGTCTTTTTATTCGTCACTTTATTATGTCTGTGCTTTTCCTGTACGGGAAAAAAGCAAGAGGAGAAAGTTTTATTGGAAAATTTTTCCACCCCAAAGGAGATGCATCCCGGATGGTCCGATTTATTTACGGATAAAAGTGAGATTACACCTCTGGAAACCACTTCCGAGTGTCTGGTCGGGCAAATAGACAAAATAAAAAAATTCAAAGGCCACTATTATATTTCTTCATCCGGCGGACAATCGATCCTGCACTTTAATGAAAAGGGAAAATTTGTTTCCGTACTGTCTAAACAAGGGCAAGGGCCTGAAGAATATCAGCGTATCGAGGATTTCGATATCTGTGAAACAGAGGGAACTACTGAAATCTGGATTTCAGATAATATAAGCCTGAAAGTGTATGATGCGGCTGATTTATCGTTTAAATTCAAAATACCCTATTCCTATGTTATCCACAAATTCAAAAGACTGGACAACTTGCATATCCTGTTGGTAACGGGACAAAATGAAAACACACTCACTTTGACCGATAAAGAAGGAAAGATCCTTTCCGACTATCTGAAAAAAGAAATTCCTTTCATTATGTTCCGCCCAGTACAGTTCATAGCATGTGGTTCAGACTACCTGTTCCAGTTAGGGATATCCAACACGTATGTAGCATTCAATCCCGAAACGGAAACATTCAAGGAGGGGATATTTACCCAAGATCAATCATATCTTTCAAAAGAACAACTACTCGAGTCTTTCAAGATCAACGGAATGGATTTCATCCGGAAAGCCAACCAAGGTTCATACATTAATAACCTCGTTTCACTGCGCGATATTATCTGGGTACAGACGCACAATAGCGGACAAAACTTCCTGACCAAGATCCACAAAGGGCAGACTGTATCGACCGAATTTACTTATGGCTCCGTGCTCTCCACTATATCGGTGGCCGACAGTGACAATAGCGTCTTGCTATATGCTAATCCCGAACAACTATCCGAGTACGGGAACGATCTTCTTGACAAGTTCGGCAATAAGATAAATTGCCATGCAGAAGATAATCCCTGTATAATAGAGTTCTTTTAATTATACATCTTCAGAAAAAGCGCCATCAGTAAATAAACACAACGATAATTTCGTAATCAAATAATATTCGTATATTTGTATCATGACAACACACTAAAAACAGAAAAAGTCATGAACAAATTGTTATACCTCTTATTGATTATCGCCAGTTGGAGTTGCAGCCAGAATCCTGAAACGGAAAAACATCAGAATAAACGCGACCAGGTCATCGACGTGCGGGACAGAGTGAAAGAATTTTCAACACAGGACGTGCTGATAGGCCGGATATCGAGAAGCTATCTGATTGATGATTATTTAATTGTCACCGACTATAATGCTCCGGACAAACTCATTCATTTGTTTGACAAAAACACATTCGAACATCTCGCCAGCAGCACGTATCAAGGACAAGGTCCCGGAGAAATTACAATTATAGGCCATGTTGAATTCGACGAGGCGAATCGCCGTTTCTTTGTGTCGGATCACGGCAAACTGAAAATATTCGCTTACGACCTGGATAGTGTTTTAACGAATCCCGACTATCAGCCAAGTGTAAAAACAGATATGAAAAAGAAACAGTTTCCGGACAGATACCTATATCTGAATGACACGCTTTGTATCGCCCAGATCATAGAACCGATAGGAAATAACAACTACAAGCCATCCGTAGCCAGATGGAACATGTCCACTGGAGAGATAATTCCTATGCCTTATGAATTTCCAGGGCTAAAAAAAGTCCGTTTCATATATGCCGCTTCTGCCGAACACAAGCTATATGTACAATGCTACACGCAATATGACCTGATGACGATCTGCGATTTCAACGGAAAGTTAAAATGCAACATCTATGGCCCCAAATGGGACAGCGAAATAACCCAAACACAACACTACACGCTCGGAGTCGCATTTTGCGGAGATAAAATCCTGGCCCTTTATTCCGGTGGCGACCACCGTACAGACGCCTATTATCCCACAAAATTCTTAGTCTTCGATTTAAACGGTAATTACCTTAAAACCCTGGAAACAGGATATATGATAACCGACTTCTGTTATGACAAAGATAACAACCGGCTTATCATAAATTTTAATGACGAAATACAGTTTGCTTATTTGAATTTAGAAGGTATAATTTAGGCTATATCAGTCCGACAAGCTTGGCTATGCAAAGAAACATTACTATCTTTGTTGTATTATGAACTGGATGCACAGTTTAAATAAATAAAACAAGATAGGTATGAGCAATAAAATTTATCCGATAGGCATACAGAACTTCGAAAAACTTCGAACCGGCGGTTATTTCTATATCGATAAAACCGAACTTATCTACCGGATTATCAAAACCGGCAGCTACTATTTCCTGAGCCGTCCCCGCCGCTTCGGGAAAAGCCTGCTCATATCCACGATCGAAGCCTATTTCCAAGGCAAGAAAGAACTGTTCGAAGGGCTTGCCATGGAAAAGCTGGAAAAAGACTGGATCGAGCATCCGATCCTGCATTTAGACCTGAATGCTAAAAAATTTGATACAGAAGACGACCTACTCCGTCTGATAGACCGCCAGTTTCTCATCTATGAACAAGAATACGGTTCTGTCCAATCAGACGAAACAATAGACGACCGTTTTGTCACACTTATCCGCAAAGCCTATGAAAAGACAGGTCGTAAAGTGGTGATCCTGATAGACGAATATGATAAACCTTTACTGCAAACCATAGAGAATACGACTTTACAAAAAGAGTATCGTGAAACCTTAAAAGCATTCTATGGAGTAATGAAATCGATGGACGGCTATATCCAGTTCGCCATGCTGACAGGAGTGACAAAATTCGGAAAAATCAGCGTATTCAGCGACCTGAACAACTTAGACGACATTTCCATGCGTGAACCCTATGTCAATATCTGTGGTATTTCCGAACAAGAGATACACGACAACCTGGAAGAAGAACTTCATGAGTTGGCAGATATACAGGCCATGACATATGAGGAAACCTGCGCTAAACTCAAAGAGCATTACGACGGTTACCATTTCGTAGAAAATACCATTGGCATATATAACCCGTTCAGCCTGCTCAACACATTTAAATATAATAAGTTCAGCAACTATTGGTTCGAAACAGGCACACCGACTTATCTGGTTGAACTGTTGAAGCGAAGCCATTACGATCTGGAACGCATGGCAAACGAAGAGACCAGTTCGGATGTACTGAACAGCATTTATGCAGACTCGTCGAACCCTATCCCCGTAATCTATCAAAGCGGGTATCTGACCATTAAAAGTTATGATGAAAGATTCGGTATTTACCAGTTAGGATTCCCTAATCGCGAAGTAGAAGAAGGGTTTGTACGATACCTGATGCCTTTCTATACGAATGTCAATAAGGTTGAGTCTCCTTTTGAGATCCAAAAATTTGTTCGTGAAATAGAATCAGGCCAACCCGATGCGTTCCTCCGACGCCTGCAAAGTTTCTTTGCAGACACCCCATACGAACTGGCCCGCCAATTGGAATTGCATTACCAGAATGTCCTCTTCATCGTTTTCAAACTGGTCGGCTTTTATACGCAAGTCGAATACCACACAAGCAGGGGACGTGTCGATTTGGTATTGAAAACGAATGACTACATCTATGTGATGGAATTCAAATTGGAAGGTACTGCCCAGGAAGCGCTTAAGCAAATTAACGAAAAGCAGTATGTACTTCCATTCGCTTCCGACCCAAGAAAATTATTCAAGATCGGAATAAATTTCAGTAACCGGTTGCGGAATATTGAAGAGTGGATTATTGAAGAATGAATAAAAAAAGAACACTATGAGCAATAAAATTTATCCGATAGGCATACAGAACTTCGAAAAACTTCGAACCGGCGGTTATTTCTATATCGATAAAACCGAACTTATCTACCGGATTATCAAAACCGGCAGCTACTATTTCCTGAGCCGTCCCCGCCGCTTCGGGAAAAGCCTGCTCATATCCACGATCGAAGCCTATTTCCAAGGCAAGAAAGAACTGTTCGAAGGGCTTGCCATGGAAAAACTGGAAAAAGACTGGATCGAGCATCCGATCTTGCACATGGACCTGAATATCGAGAAATACGATTGCCAGGAAAGTCTCGATAATATGCTTGAAAAAACATTGGCCGGTTGGGAAAGCCTGTATGGAGCCAATCCATCCGAACGTTCTTTTTCCCTCCGTTTCGCTGGAGTCATCGAACGAGCCTACAAACAGACAGGCCAACGCGTCGTAGTCCTTGTGGACGAATACGACAAGCCGATGTTACAGGCTATCGGCAATGAAGAGCTCCAACAATCATTCCGTAACACCCTGAAACCTTTCTACGGAGTTTTGAAAACGATGGACGGCAATATCAAATTCGGTATGCTAACCGGCGTAACCAAATTCGGAAAAGTAAGCGTATTCAGCGACTTGAACAATTTAGACGATATTTCCATGCGCGAGCCATACGTCAATCTTTGCGGGGTTTCCGAACAGGAGATGCACGACAATCTGGAAGAAGAACTCCATGAATTAGCAGAACTCCAAAACATGACATACGAGGATGTTTGTATCAAACTCAAAGAGTATTACGACGGTTATCATTTCGTAGAAAATACCATCGGCATATATAACCCGTTCAGCCTGCTCAACACATTTAAATATAATAAGTTCAGCAACTATTGGTTCGAAACAGGCACACCGACTTATCTGGTTGAACTGTTGAAGCGAAGCCATTACGATCTGGAACGCATGGCAAACGAAGAGACCAGTTCGGATGTACTGAACAGCATTTATGCAGACTCGTCGAACCCTATCCCCGTAATCTATCAAAGCGGGTATCTGACCATTAAAAGTTATGATGAAAGATTCGGTATTTACCAGTTAGGATTCCCTAATCGCGAAGTAGAAGAAGGGTTTGTACGATACCTGATGCCTTTCTATACGAATGTCAATAAGGTTGAGTCTCCTTTTGAGATCCAAAAATTTGTTCGTGAAATAGAATCAGGCCAACCCGATGCGTTCCTCCGACGCCTGCAAAGTTTCTTTGCAGACACCCCATACGAACTGGCCCGCCAATTGGAATTGCATTACCAGAATGTCCTCTTCATCGTTTTCAAACTGGTCGGCTTTTATACGCAAGTCGAATACCACACAAGCAGGGGACGTGTCGATTTGGTATTGAAAACGAATGACTACATCTATGTGATGGAATTCAAATTGGAAGGTACTGCCCAGGAAGCGCTTAAGCAAATTAACGAAAAGCAGTATGTACTTCCATTCGCTTCCGACCCAAGAAAATTATTCAAGATCGGAATAAATTTCAGTAACCGGTTGCGGAATATTGAAGAGTGGATTATTGAAGAATGATACAATAACCCCCTTTTTGTCATTTTTCTATTTCACTTAAAATATTGCTTCACTTTGATCTGACATTTTGTGAAATTAAACTGTTTCACGGTGACAGCAAATGCGATGTGGTTGGCAGTTCATCCACATTACGGCTCTGTTTTGTCATCCTGAACAGCAAAACAACGACAATATGAGAAACCTTAACTCCCGGAGAATCGAATATTCGTAGACAAAGTTGATCCGCGCCCGTTAACTCCAAAAGCTTTTTCCCGCTTTTTCTCCGTGAGCTGCGCAGAACTTTTCCGCGACGACCGTCTTCGTTGCCGTGAGTTGCCGAGTCCATAGATAGTGACGACCGTCTTCATGGCGATGAAGTCCATTGTCATGGCGATAAAGACGGTCGTCGCGGAGAAAAAGCGGCAAATCAATGAAAAAAGCACAGTTTTACCTATTGAAGAGGAATACTTGCCTTTTACACTTCCAAATGCAAAAAAACATTTTATTTACAATAAGGTATAGAAGCCGCCTCCTTATTGCCATTCCATTCCTTATTGTATAGATTATCAAAACACCCATTGGTCCAAATAGAAACTCTACCGCATCTATTTTAATTTTCTACCCTATATTTTTCAAATTACCCGCAGGGGTAATATTTTTTAAGAAACACAGGATCTAATAAAAAGCTGAAATACAGACGAATGTCAAATATAACTATTTAGCAGGGGGATATTGTATGGTTTAACATATTTAAAGAACATCAGATTCACATTCTGTCAGCCCTATGTTGCTCTCCCGGACAGTTCCAATATTCAGGCGATAAGATAAACCGGAAGCATTTTCGATAGACAACTCCGGAAAATTTATCAAATCTTCTCGCAGGCGCTTTATGGTTTGCGTCATAGATTTCCTTATCGCTCGATTGAACTTCTTATTTTCTTCTGTCGATTCATCTTCGCTCAAAGGCCGCCCTAACACATCATTACAAAAAACAGGGTAACTGACAGTATGATCCGGCGCTTCTAAAAAGCAGATAAAAGCGAGTAAACGGTTTTTTGTCAAGTAAACTTCATGATCCCGATCTTTTAATCCTCCCGTTTTCCTATTGAAAAAAACACCCGGCGCTATCTCTATCCACTCCGAAGCATCCGAAGAGAGTGCTGCCGGTATTGGTGTAACAGGAGTAACAGCTACCTTATACTCCACCTTTTTGCGCCGTTGCCATATATACATTATAATAACAAGAATGCACCACAACAAAATCAGCCCCCAGATCAGAGGCATCCGGCTAAATAAATAGGAATGGGAAAACAGGACATACGCTTGTAGTTTTATTTGCCTTTGATCATTTTCTACGCCAAAGACAATGGGTTCTAAAGCGATCCCTGCCTGAGATAACGGTTTATTCGAACAACTGACAAGGCTGTCACCCTGTGAAAAAGAAACGGCTGTCTGGGCAATTATGCCTTCACTTTTTAGTTCTTCTTGAAAAAGACTGTCGAGGGTAAAGGCACGATTGGGATTTTTGAATGAAATGAACATCTGAAAAAACCATTCTCTTTTATCAATCAAAGCAAGACTGTCCGCCTGCTTATTTTTCTGAAAAACAACTTTTCCCTTTTCGCTTTCGATAACAGTAGAATCAGAAGAAATGTCGGTATCTGATTTTGGAAAAGAGACAAACTCCGGTTGCATCAGTTCCTTTTCCAGATCGACTGCATGACTAAAAAGATAAGTTGCTTTAAGAATCTGCTCATTTTTAATTTGAAAAAAGTAATGGCAAGATAAAAACACAACCAAAATCGTTAAAATCAATGTCCCTCCAAAGACTATAATAAATCTATATTTTTCCATTTTCATCTCATTTGTGAGACAAAAGTAACAAAACGAACAAGCAAAATCAACACTTTGGCAACATTTCACCGGAAACAGCAAAGTGTTTCCACTTTTAGTTGACAATCTTAAATCGGAAGATTACTTTTACGCTCAAAAAAAGGAACATGAAAAAGAAAACAGTATTAAAATTGCTTTTTATTGCAAGTTGTTTGGTGGCTATGTGTAGCTTGTTTTACAATAATAAAACAAACACATTGGACAGTCTGGCATTTCAGAATATTGAAGCGTTGGCCCATGACGAAAATGATGCAGGAGCCTATTGCGCAGGTTATGGTTCAGTCGATTGCCGAAGCTACAAAGTAGAATATAAAGTATCAGGTTTAAGTTTAGAATAATCGTGAAACGTTTTGTATACATATTATTAATAGGTATCAGTGCGATAATCTCCTGTACCGATTCCCCCGGTACTTACTACCCCCGATATTCGACTTTTCCCAATGAAAAGGCAATAAGTGCGCGGGTTATCGAACTGGATACTGTTTTTTTCCGCTACCCATTCCGGGTAGCGGTCAAAGACAGTATGGCTATTGTAATGGATTTGCACAACGCCGATTACTATTTTCATGCCTTTACCTACCCTAATTGGAAACATATCGTTTCTTTTGGCAAACGGGGGGAAGGACCGGAAGAAATGCTTTCTGCTGAAACATTCCAGTTTGATTCGCCCGATGCAATCTATGCTCTCGACGCAAATAAAATGCAAATATCGCGTTGGGCTGTCTCTGCTGAAAATCGTTTGGCAACAAGACAAGAAGTGATACAATTAGATAAAAGTTTAGTACGTTCGTTAGACTTTTATGCTACAGATTCCTGTTTCCTCATCCCCGACTATTTAGGCGAGCACCGTTATTGGCAAGTCGACTACAGTGGTAAACCTATCAAAAGCATAGGTAAAATCCCATCTGAAAAAGATTTTGCACAAGAAAACCATCCGGCACTGGCCCAGGCATGGCGTAGCTTTATTGATTATAACCCGCACAATGGCATATTGGCTATGGTCACCCAATTAGGGGAATCCATTGAAATCTATAACACCCAAGAAAATACCCATACCGTATTATACGGTCCGAACGGCGAGCCCCAATTTAAGAGTGTAAAAGGTGAGGGCTTCCCGACCGGAATAATGGGATTCAGTGATATTGTCATTACGGACAAACATATCTACAGCGTATTCCAAGGAGTCCGGTTTAAAGACAAATTAGCCTCTTACCAACGAGGTGAAAAGCCGGAAGACGGAGGCCGTTACATTTATGTATTCGACCTGAAAGGAAATCCCATACAAAAATACACATTAGACAAACCCATATACGGAATCGATGTAAACGAAAAAAATAAAACAATCATCGCCACTTGTGTAGAAAGCGATGAGCCGATCATGGAATTTAAAATATAACTTCAAATGAAATCACTGTTATACATATTATCATTATTCTTTTTGTTAACCGCTTGTAAAGAAAACAAGAAAGACCAGTTTATCCAATTGGTACAAGAATGGCAGGGTAAAGAGATTACTTTTCCTAAAGATATGATTTTCACCAAATTTGTAACAGACACAATAAACTACAAAATACCCCAATCCGACTATAAAGTTTTGATTTATGTTGACTCCGTCGGTTGTACCAGTTGCAAACTGCAATTATCTAAATGGAAAGAACTGATTGAATATACAGATTCTATTACTAATGGTAGTATTCCTTATCTTTTCTTCTTCCAGTCTAAAGATGACAAAGAACTGCACTATCTTTTGAAACAAGATAATTTTGATCATCCTGTATGTATTGACCATACAAACCAATTAGATAATATAAACAAATTTCCAAAAGATTTGACATTTCAAACTTTTCTGCTGAATAAAGAAAATAAGGTAGTAGTAATCGGAAATCCGGTCCACAATTTAGCCGTAAAAAATCTTTATCTAAAACAAATTTCCGACAAAGAAGCCCCAATAAAACAACTTGTCAAAACTACAGCGAAAGCTGTAAAAAGCGAGTTTGATTTAGGAGTATTTACAAAAACAGACATTAAAACTGCAACATTTGAAATACTTAATACAGGGGAATGTCCTCTTGTCATAGCCGATGTAAGTACCACATGTGGTTGTACTGGAATTACATATGACAAACACCCTGCAAATCCAGGAGACTCTCTCCAAGTGGTAGTAAAAATGACACCCAAAGAGATGGGGTTCTTTCATGAGACGATAACGGTTAAATGTAATACGAAACAGACTATTAGATTAACAATCAGAGGGCAAGTTCGATAATCAAGAACAATAAAGGGAGTCTGCCTGACACTCGAAATTGTTACAGCAAACTCCCCGGATGTCCTCCATAAAAGAAAGGAGGTATATTAAAATCAAGTAAATAACAAACGAAACGACTCAATATCGTTCAACAGCCTTAGCTGAATAAGAGTAGGCAAAGGTAAACAAATTAAAAATTAATACTAAATAAAAACATAACAAGATCATGAAGAAAAAGATCTTTGGAGCAGTAATCATTGCTGCTATGGCTCTTGCAGCCGGCTGGAACTTCAACCAGAGCAAAAATGAAGTAGCATTATCAGATTTAGCTCTTGCAAACGTAGAAGCGTTAGCTCGCGATGAAGGAGGTGATTATTGGTGGTGTTGTGGTTATTGGGGGAATTGTAAAGCCGATAATGGAATGTATATTCATGGTGTCTTTCGGATGGTACCATGTTAATTAAATAGAATAAAAAGATTGCAATACGCAAAGTATTGCAATCTTTAAATAAGTTTATACATTAAATAATATTTTACATGATAAATAAAATAATCACATTACTAATTTTATCATTATTATTTTCTTGTCAAAAACGGGATAATAATAGATTAACATTCCCAAGAGAAATACAGCTTGTTGAATCTAATTTTACAATTAACAAAGATGATTTAGGACGAGTAGAAGGCATACAATGTAATGATTCATTTTTGGTTACTTGGGATTATCATTCAGGCCAATCATTCAGCCTATTCGATAGCCATACAGGAAAAAACTTGGGTCGATTTGGAGATATAGGACAAGGTCCAACTGAAATACCTTTACCATGTGGAGGTTATATAATCCAAAATAAATATAAAATTTTTAGCTGCTCGACTGGATTCATTGCTCAATATGATCTCGATTCTTTATATTTAAATATAAATATAAAGCCTCAAATATTATGTAGAAAAGTATTTACTGATGATTTTTTTCTCTCAGCTACTGTTCCGATTAACGATTCTTTATATTTTGGGGCTGGAGTATATGATTCTAAAAATCAATATGTACTATTTGATAAAAAAGGTCAAATTATAGATGCAAATGTACTAATATACAATGCTTATAATAATTTATTTGATAAATCTCTTAAAATATTATCAAATCAAGGTCGCATGACGAAATCTCCAAATGAAAATAAATATGCATTTTTTATAAATAACTCCTCGAATATTGACTTTATTAGAGTTACAAATAATAAAATCAATATATTAAAGCTATTAAGAGAAAGAGATCCTAAATACACCCCTATACAAGAAGGAAGTATGAAAATGGTTTATCCTGATAGAAAAAGTGCTATTGGCTATATAGACATTACATCAGGAGAAAATTATGTTTATGCTTTATATTCCAATAATACTATCGAAAAAGGATATAATTCAAACACTGTACATGTATTTGATTGGAATGGAAATCCCAAGAAAAAATATATACTTACAAAAGAAGCTTATTACATAACTATTGATGAGATAAACAAGCACTTGTATGCAGCCATAAGAGAAAAAGACGGAGGATGGAATATTATTGCGTATAACATTGATTAATCCATAATAAATAACAAGACAGTCAATCATATTAATTTCCAATGTTTTGCTCACGACAGAAGTAATAGCGAAAAATACAAATAAAAAAATGAGATTAAGATTATTTGTATATTTAATGTTGTTTTTGGCTTGCTCCTCTTATCAGAACAAACAATTAGAGTATGCACTTGAATTAACGAGTAAAAATAAGCAAGAATTAAAAAAAGTATTAGAATACTCACAACATAACCCAAAAAAATTGTTAGCCACTAATTTTTTGATTCAAAATATGCTTGGTAAGAAAATTATTGACAGTAGTTCCATTAAGAAATCCCAGCTATATTTTGAGGCTTTGACTTCTTATTTCAACAACCAAGGACGATTCAAAAACAACATCCAATATATAATTTGCGACAGCATCAAACAACTATATCCCTATGCAGAGTCACATCCTCGATATCTGTCAGATCTTCAGCATATATCCGCAGATTTTCTAATCCACCACATCGACTATTGCTTCCATATATGGCAACAATATCCGTGGTGTAAAGACATTGACTTTGATACTTTTTGTAAATACATTCTTCCCTATACAACCAGCAACTGTTATTGGGAACAGGCTTCTGACTTTTTTGAACAGAAATATGCAACATTAAGAGATACAGTCTCTCATATATCATATAAAGAGATCGGTAAGATTATTTCCGAAGATATAGATAAGACATTCGTTCAAAACTGGGTACTCTTTTCACAAAAGCATAAAGGACTGCTTCCTACAACTTTTGAAAATCTGGCAAAAGCGCAGATTGGGACTTGTCTGAAAGCAAATATTTATAAAATTGCTGCACTACGGGCAAACGGTATTCCGGCAGCTTTAAATACTTTTCCCAACTGGGGCAATGCCAATTCTCCCCATTTTTGGACGGAAATAATCGGAGATGAACACATTGAGAAATTGTACAATAATGCCCAACGACCATACATTTCAGATAGTGATATACTGGTCGACAATATATTCTGGAAAAACACCTACAGCCCGACAGTAAAAGATACACTCCCCCATGTTTCCATACAATACTGTAGAACGATTCCAAAGGTGTACAGGATTAATTATGAGATACAACAAAACTGTTTGGCACTCAGAGCGAAAGAGGAAATTCCCGATTTTTTCAGGAACCCGGGGATAGAGGACATTACGGATAAATACATCGTGTGCAAAGACATCGAGGTTCCCCTATGGGACAACAAACACAAAAAAGAATATGTCTATTTATGCTGTTATGACGATAATAATTGGATTCCGGTATGTTGGAGCATCCCAAGAAAAAAACAGGCCTTATTTACTAAAGTCGGTGTGAATGTGCTTTACCTGCCGGCTTACTACGAGAACGGGGCAATCATTCCGGCAGGAAATGCTTTTATTCTCAAAGAGAATGGAGAATTAAAATGTTTTTCACAAGAAGCAGACAAAAGGGAAACATTTGCAACATTCTACTCGAAAACTCCATACCGCCTACATACAGCGTTGCAAGCCGCAGGAACAATCGGAACCCGTTTTTCCGTTTGCAATAATAAGGATTTATCTGACAGTCTAAACGTATATACGATTGAGAAACTGCCTTTTTATGAAGACAGTTTCAAAATTCCGACAAACAAGAAATATCGCTATTTAGTTTGCAATTTTCAAAATACGCCAACCTTCCAAGATTCTTATTCCATTGCAGAAATAAAGATTTTCGGAAAAAAACGGCAACAGTTGAAAGGGAAGCTGACAGGAACAAAAGGAATAAGTGACAATAAACTCGAAAACGTAATAGATGGAGACAGAGTCTCATTTTATCAACCTAATAAATCAGAGAAACACCAATATATCGTTTTCGACTTCGGTAAACCTTGTAAAATCGAAAAAGTCGAGTTTTACCCAAGAAGCGACGACAACAGAATCGTTACGGGAGAATTATATGAATTATTCTATTGGGACAAGAAATGGATTCCATTAGGTCAACAATATGGCAAAGAAAACAGACTGACATTTCATAGTATACCCCAAAATGCCCTATTCCGCATTCATAACCATACGCGGGGAAAAGAACATAGGCCGTTTACTTATGAGGAGGGTAAACAGGTGTGGTGGTAACTGATAGAACAGGGCAATGAAGTATATGAATAACATACTAAATTGGGGTGTGAATTTGGCCCTGACTATTTTCACATTCATTACTTTATGGTTCTTTTGCCAAGTCTTCCTCCTCGCCTCCTTCCGCATCCCGAGCGACTCGATGGAGCCGGAACTGACGGAAGGGGACTTTGTGGCGGTCTGGAAACCGACGCTCGGCGCACGGCTGTTCAATCTCAATGCGACATTGCGGCTGGAACAGACCGTGATACACCGCTTACCGGGATGTCGGAGAATAAGACGGGGCGATGTGCTGGTCTTCAACTTCCCGCACCCGAACGGCTGGGACAAGATCGAGATGCACATCCTGAAATATTACATCAAACGGTGCATCGGTTTGCCGGGCGACACGCTTTCCATCCGGAACGGAAGATTCCGGATAAACGGTGTGAGCGAACCACTCGGAAACCTCGACTCGCAGGACCGGATCGGGCGGACGCTGTCCGGAGAATTTGCAGATGGCATTTACAAGGCATTCCCGTTCGACTCCATTATCGGTTGGAACATCCGGGATTTCGGGCCGCTCTATATCCCGAAAGCAGGTGACCGGATCAAAATGGACCGTACGAACTACGCCTTATATCGCAAGTTGATCGCCTATGAACAAAAAACTGAAATAGAATATAAAGATTCAATCGTTTTCCTCAATTATAAACCAATACAGGAATACCGTTTTCAAAAAAACTATTATTTCATGGCAGGCGACAAAGGCATGAACTCGCAGGATTCCCGTTATTGGGGCTTGTTGCCGGAAGAATATATCGTCGGCAAGGCGACGTTTATCTGGAAATCGGTCGATCCATACACCGGCAAGTTCCGATGGAACCGGTTCATGAAGAAAATCGAGTGAAAAATGGATAAGCATGAAAATAAAATACACTGGCATGGAACTCAAACTGCATAGGCATGGAATCCGAATTGCACAGGCATCCGTTTTCGGGGCGATGCTGATCGCCACGCCACTCGTCAGCGACAGCGCGTTGGCGAATGGCATCGTGATGGGAAAAGTGTTCTGGTTCCAACTGTCGATGGCGTTGATGGCGATCGGGACAGCCGCAACGGCATGGTTCGGCGGGAGGAAGGGCATTTCGCTTGCGCTGCCGGATGGACTGTTGCTTTTGTTTGCCGGGATCACGCTTGCAACATACGACTGGCTACTCGATCCCGAACCCGCGAAATTGCTTTTCGCCGGGCAATTGGTTGTATTATGGTTCCTGTTGCGCTATTGGCTGGCAGAAGCTCCTTTCTTGAAATTCTTTTTCCTGTTTGTACTGATGCTCACCGCCCTGATCGAAGCCGTCTGGGGAATGCTGCAACTACATGGTTATAGTTATTCCAACCATTCGCTTTTCCGGCTGACGGGCTCTTTCTTTAATCCGGGGCCCTACTCCGGATATCTGGCGGTTATACTGCCGGTTTGCCTGTGGGCTGCCTTGAAGTTTCAAAAGGGGATGCACTATTTTGCTTGGATATGTGTCGGAGCTATCCTGCTTGTTTTGCCTGCCGGGATGAGCCGGTCGGCCTGGATGGCGGCGGTCGTGGCTTGCGGATGGGTGTACTGGGCGGAACGGATCGGATGGAGAAAAACGAAAGCTGTATATATAAGGTATAAGAATGCTACAATTCCTTTTATTGTGATTGTGGCGATATTGACGGGATGCGCTATTGCCGGGGGATACGGGATGAAGCGGGATTCGGCGGACGGGCGGTTGCTGATGTGGAAAGTGACAGGGAAAGCGATAGCCGGACATCCGGTTACGGGAACGGGGTTAGGAGGTTTTCCGGAGGCTTACGCGGAGGCGCAGGCAGAGTATTTCAAGTCCGGAAAGGCGACCGAGAAAGAGAAACGGGTAGCCGGATGCCCCGAATATGCCTTCAACGAATACCTGCAGGTCGGGCTGGAACAGGGGATCGGAGGTTTGATCGTGTTCGTGGCATGGTTGGGGAGCATAGTGTATTATGGGATCCGGAACAGGCAACATGGAGCGGCCGGTGGCGTGTTGGCGTTAGCGGTGTTCGCAGTATCGTCCTATCCGTTGCAGTTGCCGTCGTTTTGGGTGGCACTGGTGTTTTTGGGGGCGATCAGCGTGACGAAAGGCGGCACGCTGACACGATCATCCGCCTTGTCTGTTTCATCCGTGTGTCCTATTACTATAATCAGCCTGTTGTCGCTTGCCTCCGTCTGCCTGTTCATCTTGCAGAAAGGGCAATATGAGGCGTATAAACGGTGGGGGCAGATACAGATGATCTACAACAACAAGGCGTATGAATCGGTTGCGGAAGATTATCACGGCTTGCATGACAAGTTGAAGCATAAACCGGAATTTTTGTTTGAAGAGGCGCAATGCCTCAGCAAGACGGGACAATACACGGAGGCGATACGGGCGTTGGAACGGGCGAAGCGGCTAAGCGGAGATCCGATGATCCGGTACATGATCGCTAAGAACCGGCAGGCGCTCGGTGACTACCGGGAAGCGGAAAGGGAACTGCTTCATGCCATCGAAATACTGCCGGAAAGATTGTATCCTTATTATCTGTTAGCCAAGCTATACGCAGAGCCTGCATTCTACCAAGCGGATAAATTCCGGGTTGCCGCCGAAGCTGTACTGGCCAAAGAACCGAAGGTCGAAAGCCCCGCAATCCGGGAAATGAGAGGAGAAATAAAAAAGATATTAGAAAAAAAGTAATTACGAAAGGCTCGTAACTAAAATATGTTTGTATATTTGCGAAATGACAACTTTGATAAAACGATAAGATATGAAATACTACAAATTGTTTGCGATACTGATTCTGGCCGGGATGATGGCTTGCTCCGGTGAAAAGAAAGAAAAAGGAACCGAAGAAAGCGTAGAAACCGTTCTGCCGGATGAAACAAACGAAGTGACGGTGATGAAGCTGAATATTACTGATTTCAACCACGAACTGATCAGCAACGGCAAACTGTCTGCCCGGAACTTTGTCGACCTGAAATTCGAATCGGCAGAACCGATCGCCAAGATCTATGTGAAGAACGGCGATCGCGTGACAAAAGGGCAAAAACTCGCTGAGCTCTCCACCTTCCGCCTTGCCAACAAGACGGCACAGGCTAAAGATGCACTCGAACGCGCCAAACTGGAACTGCAGGACGTACTGATCGGACAGGGCTACAAACTGGAAGACTCCACGAAAGTACCGCCCGCAACCATGCAGTTAGTCCGGGTAAAAAGCGGATACGACCAAGCTTTGATCTCCTATCAGCTTGCCGAATATGAACAGCGCAATGCAGTCCTGACCGCCCCTTTCGACGGCATTGTAGCAAACCTGTTCGCCAAACAATTCAACACCGCTTCGACCTCGGATGTTTTCTGCTCCATTATCGATACCCGCACGTTGGAAGCCGCTTTCACGGTTTTGGAAAGCGAACTGCCGCTTATTAAGACGGGCGACCGCGTAGAGGTAGCTCCCTTCGCCTTGTCGGACGTCATGGCTGACGGACGTATTTCCGAGATAAACCCGTTAGTGGACAAAGACGGTATGGTGCAGGTGAAAGCGGCCGTAAGCGATAAAGGCAAGTTGTTCGAAGGTATGAATGTACGCGTGAGCATCCACCGTTCGCTGGGCAAGCAGTTGGTCGTTCCGAAAAGCGCTGTCGTACTTCGCTCCGGCAAACAGGTCGTATTCACATTAACGGAAGATAAAGCATACTGGAACTATGTACATACAGGTTTGGAAAATGCTGACAGCTACACGATAATTGACGGACTGAAAGAAGGAGATACCGTGATCACAAGCGGCAACATCAACCTGGCTCACGAAGCGCCGGTCAAGGTAATTGAAAATTGACAATGGACAATTGACAATTCATAAATCATAAATCACAAATCATAATTTATAAATCATAGTTCTAATACATGATAAAGTTTTTACTACAACGCCCTATCGCGGTATTGATGGCTTTCACGGCTTGCTTTATCGTGGGATTGGTTACCTACTTCACCATTCCAGTGTCGTTGTTGCCGGATATTGCAATCCCGGAGATCACCGTACAGGTGTCCGGCCAGAACACTTCGGCACGCGAACTGGAAAACACGGTAGTAAAAACCATCCGCCAGCAGTTGATGCAAGTTGCCAGCCTGCGTGATATCCATAGTGAGACACGCGACGGAGCTGCCATCATACGCCTTAACTTCGATTTCGGGACGAATACGGACCTGGCTTTCATCGAAGTCAATGAAAAGATAGACGCGGCCATGAACTACCTGCCGCGTGAAGTAGAACGTCCGCGGGTAATCAAGGCCAGTGCCACCGACATTCCGGTGTTCTGCCTGAACCTGACTTTAAAAGGTGAAAGTGGAAAGGTGAAAGGTAAAAGTGAAACGGCTACACAAAGCAACTCTCAACTTTCAACTTTCAACTCTCAACTGGAAAACGAAAACGCATTCCTCGACCTTTGCCAGTTTGCCGAAACGGTGATCAAACGCCGGATCGAACAGCTGCCCGAAGTGGCGATGGTGGATGTGACGGGAGTGCTGAAACGGCAGTTGCAGATCGTCCCGGACATGAAGCTGCTGAAAATGTCGGAGATCACGCTCGACGACCTCGAAGCGGCACTGACATCCAACAATATCGAACCGGGCAGCATGACCGTACGCGACGGTTACTACGAGTATAACATCAAGTTCTCGACGTTGCTGCGCACACCCGAAGATGTCGAGAATATTTATATCCGGAAAAACAACCATATCTTCCAACTGAAAGACCTGGCACGCATCTCTGTCGTACCGGAGAAAGAGACCGGGGCTTCCCTTTCCAACGGTAAACGGGCCGTAACATTGGCTGTAATCAAGCAGGCGGATGAAAATATGGACAACATGAAGGAAGCGTTGCAGGAGGTTACCGATTATTTCGCATCCGTCTATCCGGACATCGATTTCAGCATCAGCCGTAACCAGACGGAACTATTGGATTATACCATCTCGAACCTGAAGCAGAACCTGTCGCTGGGATTCCTTTTCATCTGTATCGTGGCCATCCTTTTCTTAGGGGATATCAAGAGCCCGGCAGTAATCGGATTGAGTATGGTGGTGAGTTTGGTCATCAGCTTCCTGTTCTTCTATCTCTGTAAGATGTCGCTGAATATCATCTCTATCTCCGGTATGATCTTAGCTTTGGGTATGATGATCGACAGTTCGATCATCGTAACGGAAAACATCACCCAGTACAGGGCGCGCGGGGATTCGCTGGAAGAGGCTTGCAACAAAGGGACGACCGAGGTAATCACCCCGATGCTGAGTTCCACCTTCACGACGATTGCCGTATTCGTCCCGTTGGTGTTTATGAGCGGAATTGCAGGAGCGATCTTCTTCGACCAGGCATTTGCCGTTACCGTGGGGCTGATGGTTTCCTATTTCACGGGGATCATGTTGCTGCCGGTACTTTACAAACTGGTATACAGCATTCCGGACATCAAACACAAGGGATTCAATATGCGGATCAACAATCTGGTGAAAGAACATACACTGGACCGCTTCTACGATGCAGGGGTCGATTTCATATTCCGCCACAAAACAGCTTCATTGGTTTGCGTAGCCATCACACTCCCGCTTTGCGCTTTCCTGTTCTACGAAATACCGAAGAGCCGTATGCCGGAGATCGACCAGAATGAACTGATCGCCCATGTCGAATGGAACGAAAACATCCACATCGACGAAAACCGGACTCGCACTAACCGATTGTTTTCTTCAATCGACGATCAGGTGAAAGAACACACGGCCTACATCGGCCAGCAGCAATTCCTGTTGAACCGTGACCGCGAAATGTCGGTTTCTGAAAGCGAACTGTATTTCAAGACGGAGAAACCGGCCGGAATCGCACCTTTGCAAAAATCGGTCGAAGAATGGATCCGGCTACATTATCCGATGGCTGTAATCTCCTTCTCCCCTCCCGAAACAGTATTTGAAAAACTGTTTGTGACGGGCGAAGCCGATATCGTCGCCGAACTGTACACCCGTAATAAATCCGAAGCACCGGAAGCCTCCGTCCTGCGCAAGACAGAACAGCAGATAGGAACCCGGACGGGCCATACACCTGTCGGCATTGCTTTTGACAACCAGTTGAACATCACGATAGACCGACAGAAACTCTTGCTTTACAATGTCGACTACAACGAAGTGTACCGGTTGCTGAAGACGGCATTCAAAGAAAATGAAGTAGCGACTCTCCGCTCCTACCAGCAATATCTGCCGATCACACTGGCTGGGGATGAACAAACGGTAAACGAGGTGTTGCAGAAAACATTGGTGAATACAGTCGCCGACGCGGAGGGAAATGTACGATATATCCCGTTGCAATCGCTGGTGCGTGTCACCCCGGGTGAAGACCTGAAAACGATCACGGCGGGAAAGAACGGAGAATATATTCCGTTCAGTTTCTACGATGTAGACAATGCGGAGCAGTTGATGGAAGGTGTTAAAAAAGAGGTCAAGGCCGATTGGGACATCGACTTTTCGGGTAGCTTCTTCTCCAACCGGCAGATGCTGGACGAACTGGTCGTGATCCTGTTTATTTCGATCCTGCTGATGTATTTCATCCTGGCAGCCCAGTTCGAAAGTTTCCTGCAACCGCTGATCGTGTTGCTTGAAATACCCATCGACGTGGCAGCCTCCCTGCTGGTGCTATGGATATGCGGACATACCATGAACCTGATGAGTGCCATCGGTATTGTCGTAACCTGCGGTATCATCATCAACGACTCCATCCTGAAGTTAGATGCCATCAACGAGCTTCGGAAAGAGGGAGTCCCGCTTATGGAAGCCATACACGAGGCCGGACGGCGACGCCTGCGTCCTATCATCATGACGTCGTTAACGACCATATTCGGAATGGTTCCGCTACTTTTCACATTCGATATGGGTAGCGAACTGCAAAAACCGCTCTCCATCGCCATGATCTCGGCGATGCTGATCGGTACGGCAGTCAGCCTTTTCGTCATACCGCTGATATATTGGTTTATTTATCGCAAACATGACGTTGGGAAATTGAAAATTGAAAGTTGAAATTTGAAAATTGGAAGCTATGGACAGGAAATTCATTTATAGATATATCATCACGTTGTTGATGCTTGCATGCGTGTTCGGGGGGAAGGCACAACTCACGCTGACGCTGGACCGGACCATCACGCTGGCGGCGGACAGTTCGCTGGACGCTTTCCGGTACAAAAACATGTATCTGGCCGGATACTGGGAATACCGGACCTACAAGGCCGGCCGCCTGCCGAGTCTTACCCTGAATCTGACACCGGCGCAATATCAGCGCTATTTCACCCAACGATACGACTCGGAAGCCGATATCGATGTTTATAGAAAGCAACAACGGTTTTATGCGGGCGGCCAACTGGAAATAGAACAGAATTTCGACCTTTTGGGCGGTACGTTCTATTTGGATACGGATCTGGACTATATGCGTTATTTCGGTGACGAGACCTATAACCAATTCTCATCCGTCCCCATCCGTCTCGGCTATCAGCAAGATCTGTTAGGTTATAACGCTTTCAAGTGGGAACGGAAAATAGAACCGTTGAAATATGAGAAAGTAAAGAAAGAACTGCTTTATAATGTGGAGCAGATGAGCGAGCAAGCTACTACCTATTTCTTCGCCCTGGCAATGGCACAGGTAGAATATGACCTGGCAAAAGATAACGTCTCGACTACCGACACCCTGTACCGTACGGGACAGGAACGCCACAAGATCGCTTCTATCAGCCAGGCAGACCTGCTGACTTTGAAATTAGATGCCGTGAACGCCCGCAATACATTAAAGAATGCGGAAATCGCCCTGAAACGTGCTATGTTCAGCCTGGCATCCTACCTGAACTTCGACAAGAATACGGAAATCCGCTTGCGTCTTCCGAGCCGCCCGCGCAACATGGAAATTACAGTCGACAAGGCGCTCGAACTGGCGCGTGAAAACAATCCGACTTTCCTCGACCTGAAACAGCAAGTGCTGGAAGCTCAACAACAGGTGGACAAAACAAAGAAAGAAGCCATGTTTAATGCCAAAATCAACGCCAGTGTCGGCTTCAACCAGGTGTCCAAGAACATACAGGATGCCTACAAAAATCTGCAACAGCAGGAAATCGTCTCTTTGTCCGTTTCGATCCCATTGGTGGACTGGGGCGTGCGAAAAGGGAAACATAATATTGCCAAGAACAACTTGCTTGTCACGGAGACATCCGCCAAACAAAAAGAGTTGACGGTCGAAGAAGACGTGATTATGACGGTCGGCGACTTCAATATCCAGCAGGCCCTGATCGGGAGCGCCGAAGAAGCGGTAGACCTGGCAGAGACTGCCTACAGCGAAACCAAGCAGCGCTTCATGATCGGAAAGGCGGATATCAACAGCCTCACCCTTTCGCTGAACCGCCAGCAGGAGGCGCAACGAAATTATATTCTGGCTTTGCAAAATTACTGGTTGAGTTATTATAAGATTCGTAAACTGACGTTGCATGATTTCGAGACAGGGGTTTCCCTTTCGAACGAGTTCGATTATAAGAACGGGTTGTAACGGTGGTCGTTGCTGTCCGGCAACGGGCATCGCTGCGCCTCGGCAACGGAGGTCGCTGTGCTCCGTCAGGCTATCGAAACAGATTATAAAAAGAATGAATAATGAGTGCATCTCCTAAAATATCCTCTTTCACGATCATCGTCACCTTCCTTTGCGTGGCGCTGGCAGGGATTGCCTTTATACCGCTGCTGCCGATCAAACTGTCGCCATCGCGCACGTTGCCGCAGCTGACCATCAGCTATAACATGCCGGGCAACTCGGCACGCGTGATAGAGATGGAGGTAACCTCACGCCTCGAAGCGATGCTGGCACGTATCAAGGGGATCAAGGAGATCAATTCCACTTCCGGTAACGGATGGGGATATGTCACGCTCGAACTGGACAAACATACCAATATCGACGCCGCCCGTTTCGAAGCGTCCACCATCATCCGCCAGACATGGCCCAGCCTGCCGGACGGCCTCAGCTATCCGGTTCTGGAAATGAGCCGGCCGGACGATAAGGAAGCACGGCCGTTCATGAGCTACACACTCAATGCGGCGGCTACTCCCATATTCATACAACGTTTTGCCGAAGACCAGATTAAACCTCGCCTAAGCGGAATCCCCGGCATCTACCGGATCGATGTCAGCGGAGCCACTCCGATGGAATGGCGGCTGGAATATGACAGCCGGCAATTAGTGACGCTGGGTATCAGCATCCCGGATATACAGAAAGCCATCAGCCAGTTTTATCAAAAAGAATTCCTGGGGACCGGGAATGTGGAAACCCAATTGGCAACTTCACACAAAAGCGGACAAAGCAGCCAATGGATACGCCTCGCTCTGGTTCCTGAAAATGAAAAAGACGGGTTCAACCCGTCACTCATCACCGTCCTGAACAAAGACGGCAAGCTGATCCGCTTAGACCAACTGCTGAAAGTGACGCGCCAGGAAGAGGCGCCACAGAGCTATTACCGCATCAACGGGCTGAACTCCATCTATCTGTCGATCCGTGCCGAAGAGACAGCGAACCAGTTGGAGCTTGCCAAACAGGTAAAAGCCGAAATGGAACATATCCGGTCCTTACTTCCGCCCGGTTATGAAATACACACCAGCTATGACGCGACTGAATTTATCCAGGACGAGTTGAACAAGATTTATATTCGCACAGGACTTACCGTCCTGATCCTGCTGATTTTTGTCTTGCTGATCACACGGGAACTCAAATATCTGTTGCTGATCGTCATAAGCCTCTCGATCAACCTCTGTATCGCGGTGATTCTTTACTATCTGCTGGGGCTGGAAATGCAGCTTTATTCGCTGGCAGGGGTCACGATCTCGCTCAGCCTCGTGATCGACAACACGATCGTCATGACGGAACATATCCGCAACCGGCATAACCGGAAGGCGATCTTGTCCATACTGACAGCAACCTTGACAACAATGGGCGCGCTGGTCATCATCTTCTTCTTAGATGAAAAGATACGCCTCAACCTGCAGGATTTCGCAGCTGTCGTCATCATCAATTTAGGGGTTTCCCTGATGATCGCACTATTCCTGGTTCCTGCCCTGATCGATAAGATGAACCTGGAATGGAAGAAAAACGGGAAAAAGAAAACACCCGCAAAAGAGACGCAGAATACATGGAAAAGCCGGATCAGGAAAGGGACAAACCGCTTTCTCAAACGCTTCCCGGTCTATTATAACCGATACTATCAAGGACAGATCAATTTCCTTTGCGGATGGAAGAAACTGACGTGTTTCATTTTGCTACTGGCATTCGGCATCCCGGTTTTCCTGTTGCCGGAGAAAATCGAATACGACACGAAAGACAAGAAAAAGGTCTACACGGCAACCGACTCCCTGCTGATCGAGAAATATAATAAATTCGCCTCCAACGAAACATATAAGGAAAAGATCAAACCGATTGTGGACAAGGCGTTAGGCGGAACCTTACGTTTATTTGTTCAGAAAGTATATGAAGGCAGTTACTTCACCCGCAACGAAGAAACCGTTCTGTCTGTCAGCGCATCGCTCCCGAACGGAACAACCTTGTCTCAAATGAACAACCTGATGGGCCGGATGGAAGCCTATCTCAGCACCTTTAAAGAAATCCGTCAGTTCCAAACTAACGTCTTCAGTGCGCGCCAGGCCGGCATCCGTATCTATTTCACGAAAGAGAGCGAGCGGAGCGGTTTCCCGTATACCCTGAAAAGCAAAATCATCAGCAAAGCGCTCGAATTAGGGGGCGGTAGCTGGCAGGTCTATGGCTTGCAAGATCAGGGATTCAGCAACGATGTACGCGAAGGTGCCGGTTCTTTCCGCATCGAAATGTACGGTTATAACTACGACGAACTGTATGAGTGGGCCGAACAGCTGAAAGCAAAACTACTCACCCACCGCCGCATCAAGGAGGTGCTGATCAACTCGGAATTTTCATGGTGGAAAGACGATTACCAGGAGTTCTACTTCAACCTCAACAAAGCCCGGCTGGCGCAGGAGGACATACGCCCGATCGAGTTGTTCGCCTCCATCAATCCGGTTTTCGGAAAAGATATTTATACCGGCACGATTGTCGTGAACGAGGAGACGGAGAAGCTGAAACTCTCTTCCCGTCAATCACAGGAATATGATGTATGGAGCATGCAGTATGTCCCCCAGACGATCGACGGCAAACCTTACAAACTGGCCGAACTCGCCAGCGTCGAAAAAGGACAGATGCCGCAGAAGGTTGCCAAAGTGAACCAGCAATACCGCCTCTGCCTGCAATACGAGTATATCGGTGCGTCCAACCAGGGAAACAAGATACAGGAACGTGACCTGAAAGAAATCAATGCCATACTGCCGATGGGCTATACAGCCAAATCGAATAGCGCTTACTGGTATTGGGATAAAAAAGACAACAAGCAATACCTTTTGCTATTGCTGATCATTGTCATTATCTTCTTTACCACCAGCATCCTGTTCAACTCACTGAAACAGCCGTTGGCCGTTATCTTCGTGATACCGATCTCTTATATCGGTGTATTCCTGACTTTCTACTGGTTCAAACTCAATTTCGACCAGGGAGGGTTCGCCTCCTTCGTCCTGCTGTGCGGTATAACTGTCAATGCAAGTATCTATATCCTGAACGAATATAACCAAATCCGGCTACGCAAACCCTTGATGTCGCCCTACAAAGCGTATCTGAAAGCCTGGAATGCGAAAATCACACCCATTTTCTTAACTGTCGTTTCCACTATCCTGGGCTTTATCCCGTTCATGTTAGGTCCGGATAAAGAAGCATTTTGGTTCCCGCTGGCTGCCGGGACCATCGGTGGACTTGTCATGTCTATTTTAGGAATCTTCCTCTACCTTCCTCTTTTTACTTTGAAAAAACAGCAGAAGCCTTAACCTATTTACCTGTCATTTATACATTGTCAACAAAATGTCACCTCTAACATCCACTCTTCAATAAAGCAAAATATACTTTTGCGACCTCTTAAGGCCTGTTGAAATCTTTCCTTCCTAAAAGGAAAACACACAGGCTTCTCTTTCTGTTTAAATAGGGTATACTTGCTTCGGTCCATTCCTTTGCCATACGTTTGGTAATGCCTGACAGATAAGCTGTGAGAAGGTCTCTGCCTCTCTACCCACAGATCGCAGAGTTTTTTTTCACATTTTAATATAACAGATTATGAACAATTTTATTAGTTATCTGAGATTACTTCTGCTCGCAACGAGCGGAATGTTACTATTGTGTATAATTTTCGCCATGAATCCGGAATTAGCCGACGGTACTTTATCCGGAAGAGTTTGTTGGTTTCATTTCACATCTGTCTTGTTAGCCGGTGGGGTCCTGCTCATGGAATTTACTACACAGAAAAGCCGTTTTATTTTTTCATTACCAGATGTCCTATTGTTGCTCCTATTCGGTATTGTATTAGTTTCTTACAACAAAGAAGAAAACCTTCAACCGGAACGTTTCCTTTTCATAGCCCAACTGGTCGCCCTCTGGTTTATGCTTAGAGGAGCTTTACAAGCACACCAGGAATTACGGCCGTTTTTCATTACGATCATCATATTCACCGGGATCGTTCCAGCCATTTGGGGGATCGGCAATTCGATAAACCCAGCCCCTTCCACCCATCCGATCTTCAAATTACTGGAGATATCGTTGAAGCCGGAACCCTTTTACGGTTATATCGCAATCATTTTTCCGGTCTGCCTGAACACTTTACTCCGCTTTAAGGATTGTGACAAGACAGCAGTGTGGGAATCTCGTACATTCTTGTTTTATTTCTCTGCTTTTGGAGCGACTTTGATTATTACCGCCTTGTTCTTCAACACGAATGAGCCCGTATGGATCGCCGCCATTCTTTCCGGCATCTGGGTTTGCTGGATGAGAATGATCGGGTGGAAGCAAACGAAAGAGGCCATACAACGGCATAACAAACTTTTTGCCATTTCTTCAATAATCCTGTTTGTAATCGTCACGGCAATTATTCTGGCCGGAAACATCCGAAAAGCCCAGGCTGGGGACCGCCGGCTTTTGATCTGGAATATTACAACCCATGCAATTATGGGACATCCGATAACCGGTACGGGTATAGGCGGCTTTCCAACAACATACGCCAAAGAGCAATCTGCCTACTTCAAGACCGATATCGCATCTACGAAAGAAAAGCGAACCGCAATCTGTCCTCTATATGCCTATAATGAATATCTGCAGATCGGACTTGAGTTAGGAATAGCAGGCTTGCTGCTCTTTATCTTCTGGCTGGCCTTTTCCCTCTATTACGGGATCAAGCACAGACAGATAGGAGCCTCCGGCGGAATTCTGGCACTCGGGATCTTCGCCCTCTATTCTTATCCGCTTCAACTTCCGACTTATTGGGTCCTGCTCTTATTCCTGACGGTTATATGTGTAACCAATCCGAAGCACGACAAACAAAGGGAACAGAGAAGCATTCCGTATATCAGCGCCATCGCTGCCGTTCTCACTTGCATTCTTTTCTATGGACAAAAAGATTCCTATTATACATATAAGGAATGGAAGGCACTCCAGGATTTATATCATAATCAGGCCTATGAACAAGCTGCCAACCGGTATGCCGGCCTATTCATCCAGTTATACCACCGGACAGATTTTCTATATGAGGGAGCGGAATGTTTCTGCAAAACCGGACAGCACGATATAGCCATCATGTGGTTGGACAGGGCTTTAAAACTAAGTGCAGACCCTGAGCTATATTATGCAATTGCAGAAAATAAAGAAGCGATCAAACAATACCAGGAAGCGGAAAGTTATCTGCTGGAAGTCAGCCGGATCCTGCCCGAAAAAGGATATACCTATTTCCTGCTTGCCAAATTATATGCAGATCCCTCTTTTTCCCATCCGGACAAGTTTCAGAAGGCTGCTAAAAAGTTTCTTACCTTCCAGCCAAGTACGCAGAATAAAATAACGAAAGAGATGAAAAAGGAGATGCTCCAAATTATAAAGAGCCGGAATCATAACAAGTAGCAAATAGTCAGCAAAGTATACCGATATGCCCATCCACCCGTTTTATTCCGGCACGGCATATCGGTACATTATTATGTTACTCCATAACCGGAACCAACCTCACTTTCAATATTTCTTTCCGGCCCGCTTTCACATCGGCATCAAAAACAATCCGGACAGAACCGGGATTCGGAGCATCATAGCTATGCGACGGGACATTATCGATCACCGAGAAAGTTGCAGCGGAAGGGCTATCGATAATCAAATGCAACTTCTTACCCTCTTTCGTCAGCTCCATGGTATGGGAATCTATCTGCCTGGGCGTGGCGGATGTCACCATCGTCCACCGGACAGAAGCCGGCTTACCGGCAGCCTGTACACGGTCCGTCACCTGCAAATATTGTTCTTTGACAAGCACGACTTCACGAGTCGCCTTTTTCAGATCACCACCGAACAGAGTTGTCATATCCAGGTTAGCCCCTAACTTGGCATCCTTCGTATACGTCTCGAGGATTGGCACCTCGCCTTTTACCTGATGTTTCGCGCCATTCACCGTCAAAGTGTTATGTACGAAATTATTGTAACGGAACACATCCCAACGCTGCCCGTCCTGGTCGCCGTTCCACAGGCGCACGTTTTCCTTCTCGAGCGAATAATACTCCTGCATGCCCAGGTCCTGTGCCCAACGAACCCCCAAAGCCTCGAACACGAAAGAACCTGCATCCATATGGGCATGGTTGGCAGAAGCCGTCCCCCCTTTGATACCTACATAGAAACCTTTTCCCTCATCCCATCCTGTACGAACCAAGGCTACCGGCACTTTGCCATGGCCGGTCCAGATTTTGGCGGCCGGCGGCGTCACCTTCTTCATATCGAAACGTGTCCCGTAGATCAGGATGAGAGGCAAAAACCGTTCTTCCTCGGCAGTGAACTGCGTATCTCCGCGTGTAAGGAATATCTTCTCGTTCCACAACAAAGAGGGATCGTCCAATTTGGAAGCGAACCAAAACATTGCGGGGAAAGACTGCGTTGTCTCGCGCGCATCGCTGAAGTTAAAAGCGAGGCCGGTCGTCCCTGCCATATACTGCATGAAACGGGCAGAGGGCATAAAGCCTTCCGTTTCGCACAAGCCGCCGTCCGAACCGAACGCCGACTCCAAAGCTGCGATCAACATGGCATTAAAACTCGTCCCATACCCCCAGTAGTTATACCCTTCGGGATAGTTGCCATCAGGCGCATACACCTTCATTGACAAAGGTACGGACGACATGGCCCGCTCGATAACCGCGGCCGCCTCTTCACCATCCGACTCGAGAATGGCAAGGGCGCCATATACCAGTCCGGTATTACAAACCTGGTTCCAGTTATTTCCCGCTTTCAGGAACCAGTTATACTTTTCATCGTTCGACGGGGCGAACCCTTTCAACCGGATCGACTCGCGCACCAACGCCTTAGTCTCCGGCGCCAACTTGTCATACAACCAGTCATAACCGATCGCTACCGCCATCGTCATCTCGCCGACATCCAGGAAATGAGACGGATTCCAGTCTCCGAACGAGCATACTGACACCATTTCCTGCTCGGCACGCAGGCGGTATTTATCTTCGCCGGTCATCCGGTAGACGAACGAGAGGTCGAATATGCGCTTCAGAGCCTCACGTGAGACAGCCAGCAGACGGCGTCCTTCTTTCTTGTACGTCAGCGTCGGGCAGATCAGCAACCGGTCGGCCTCTCCGACAATCTGGTTATAGACGCGTTGCATTTCAGGATTATCTTTCAGGCTTTCCCGTATCTTCAACTCTTCCCCCTGCTTCATCAACAGGCGGGGATGATCGGTCACCCGGTTATAATCAAAAGTCTGGGCGGCAAGATGTGTGCCGGCACACAAAAGAAGGCAAATAAAAATAAGATAAAGTGTCTTATTCATAATATCAGAATTATTTGAATGATTGAGGGGGTAAAGATAGGAAAATTATAAGAACATGATATTTATAATCCCGCCATATCAGGTCGACCGCACCAAATTCATTTTTAAGCGATACCATCTTATGGACTACATAATATAAGGAATAATCTATCCCCGCTACAAGAAAACTTATCTACATAGGCATAAAAAACATCGGAGTGCCTATCAATTCTGTAATCAGTGCCAGTGATTATAAAATCAGTGCCAGCAATTATATAATCACAACCACTGATTATAAAGTCACTGACACCGATTACAGAATTGGCAGGCACTTAAGAAAGAATTATTCGGGACAAAAACGGGTTTTTCTCTCCATAGAAATAAAAAATTGTTACTGCTGGATTTGGTGCGGTTGCCCTAAAAGAATGAGCATTCAGCATGTCTGTTTTTTTATACAAGATATATTTTGGAACAGTTCTCCATGAAAGGCTCTACATCTCTTGTATGTTTAAAATATAAGCTTTATCTTTGCCGAAATTTTGAAGATAGAGTTTCATGACACAGAGAGCACATAAGGATAATCCAGCGTACTTTTCCGGTTATATGTCGGACAATGAGGCTCATTTCTTTATTTTAAAGGATTTTCATTTGGTTATATAGGATGCGTTAGTTACTTTTACTAACGCATTTTTTTTGTGCCTTATGAGCAACAAACGTAAATAACATACTATAAAATCAATAATTAAACAACCCAAATTACTATGTCGAAAAGTGGTATCAAAAAGGTAATTGTTCTGGGCTCGGGTGCCCTGAAGATCGGACAGGCCGGAGAATTTGACTATTCCGGTTCACAAGCATTGAAGGCGCTGAAAGAAGAAGGAATCAGCACCGTATTGCTCAATCCGAACATTGCAACCATTCAAACATCAGAAGGGGTAGCCGACAAGGTGTATTTCCTGCCGATCACTCCTTACTTTGTTGAAGAAGTAATCAAAAAAGAACAACCGGACGGTATCCTGCTGGCTTTCGGCGGACAAACTGCCCTGAACTGCGGAACCGAACTGTATACCAGCGGAACACTGGCCAAATACGGTGTAAAGGTACTGGGAACTTCGGTCGAAGCAATCATGTACACGGAAGACCGCGACCTGTTTGTAAAGAAACTTAACGAGATAGAAGTAAAAACTCCGGCCAGCCACGCTGTAGAAAACCTGGAAGATGCCGTAAAAGCTGCTTACGAAATCGGTTTCCCGGTCATGATCCGTTCGGCATACGCATTGGGCGGTATGGGTAGCGGTATCTGCAAGGACGAAGCCGAACTGCGTACGCTGGCAGAAAGCGCTTTCGCTTATTCCCCGCAGGTATTGGTAGAAGAATCGCTGAAAGGCTGGAAGGAAATCGAATTTGAAGTAATCCGCGATAAGAACGACCACTGCTTCACGGTCGTAAGCATGGAAAATGTGGACCCGCTGGGTGTACATACCGGCGAAAGTATCGTTGTCGCTCCTACCTGCTCGTTGACAGAGAAGGAACTGGACCTGTTGAAAGAACTTTCGACCAAAACGATCCGTCACTTGGGCATCGTAGGCGAATGTAACATCCAGTATGCGTTCAACTCCGAGACTTGCGACTATCGTGTGATCGAAGTAAACGCCCGCCTGAGCCGTTCTTCCGCACTCGCATCCAAAGCGAGCGGTTATCCGCTGGCATTCGTGGCTGCCAAATTGGCTTTAGGTTACAGCCTCGACGAAATCGGCGAGATGGGAACTCCCAATTCCGCTTATAAAGCACCGGAAGTAGATTACATGATCGTGAAGATCCCGCGTTGGGACTTGACCAAGTTCGTCGGTGTAAGCCGTCTGATCGGTTCGAGCATGAAGTCTGTCGGCGAGATCATGTCGATCGGTAAGAGCTTCGAGGAAATTATGCAGAAAGGTCTGCGTATGATCGGACAGGGCATGCACGGTTTCGTCGGCAATAACGACGTGGAATTCGACAATCTGGACGATGCGTTGGCCAACCCGACCGACCTGCGTATCTTCGCCGTAGCCAAAGCGCTGGAAGAAGGTTATACGGTAGACCGCATCCATGAACTGTCCAAGATCACCCCGTGGTTCCTGGAAAAACTGAAAAACATCGTAGACTATACGAAAGTATTGTCTGCCTACAATAAGATCGAAGACCTGCCGGAAGATGTGCTGAAAGAAGCAAAACGCCTGGGATTTTCGGACTTCCAGATCGCCCGCTACGTAGAAGAGCCGGAAGGCAATATGGAAAAGGAAAACATCCGCGTCCGCAACCTGCGTAAGAAGATGGGTATCCTGCCGAGCGTAAAACGTATCAACACGATCGCATCGGAACATCCCGAACTGACGAACTACCTGTATATGACATACGATGGCAGCCAACACGATATTTCTTACTATCCGAACGACAAGAGTGTCGTGATCTTAGGTTCGGGAGCTTACCGCATCGGTTCGTCCGTAGAGTTCGACTGGTGTTCGGTAAATGCCGCACAGACAGCCCGCAAGTTAGGCTACAAATCCATCATGATCAACTACAACCCGGAAACGGTTTCCACTGATTATGACATGTGCGACCGCCTGTACTTCGACGAACTTTCGTTCGAACGTGTACTCGACGTAATGGACCTGGAACTTCCGAAAGGTGTAATCGTATCCGTAGGCGGCCAGATCCCGAACAACCTCGCCATGAAGCTGCACCGTCAAAATGTGCCTATCTTAGGAACTTCGCCGTTATCGATCGACCGTGCTGAGAACCGCCATAAATTCTCTGCAATGCTGGATACACTGGGTATCGACCAGCCGCGTTGGGCCGAGCTGACCAGCATGGAAGAGATCGACGACTTTATCGCAAAGGTTGGTTTCCCGATCCTGATCCGTCCGTCTTACGTACTGTCCGGTGCTGCTATGAACGTATGTCATAGCAAGGAACAGATGATCGAATTCCTGAACTTAGCAGCCAAGGTTTCCAAAGAATATCCGGTAGTCGTTTCCGAATTCCTGCAGGGAGCGAAAGAAATCGAGTTCGACGCAGTAGCCATGAACGGCGAAGTGGTTGAATATGCCATCTCCGAACATATCGAGTTTGCCGGTGTCCACTCCGGTGACGCAACTTTGGTATTCCCGGCACAAAAGATATATTTCGAGACAGCCCGCCGCATCAAGAAGGTCAGCAAGATGATCGCCAAAGAGCTGAACATCAGCGGCCCGTTCAATATCCAGTTCCTGGCTAAGAACAACGATGTGAAGGTAATCGAATGCAACCTGCGTGCATCCCGTAGCTTCCCGTTCGTATCGAAAGTGCTGAAACGCAACTTTATCGAGACCGCTACCCGTATCATGCTCGACGCTCCTTACACCAAACCGGACAAGAGCGCATTCGATATCGACTGGATCGGAGTCAAGGCGTCACAGTTCTCATTCGCCCGCCTGCACAAGGCCGACCCTGTACTGGGTGTGGATATGAGTTCGACAGGCGAAGTAGGTTGTATCGGCGACGACTTCGACGAAGCATTGCTTTCTGCCATGATGGCCGTCGGCAACAGAATACCGCAGAAGAACGTACTGGTTTCTTCCGGTGCAGCCAAGAGCAAAGCCGAACTGTTGGAACCGTGCCATATGCTGGCAGCAAAAGGTTACCAGATCTACGGTACTGCCGGAACAGCTAAGTTCCTTAATGAAAACGGCATACCCGCAATAACAGTCTGCTGGCCGGATGAACAGGGCGACCTGAACATCATGGATCTGTTCAGCCAGCACGTGTTCGAACTGGTTGTCAACATCCCGAAGGACCACAGTAAGCGCGAACTGACCAATGGCTACAAGATCCGTCGTGCCGCGATCGATCACAACATCCCATTGATCACCAACGCCCGCCTGGCAAGTGCTTTCATCGGCGCCTTCTGCAATATGGATGAAAAAGACATCCAGATTAAGAGCTGGCAGGAATATAAATAATTAAGAATTTAATTATATTTGCAGCACAATTCAGGGAGGTGTGTCGAAACTGTCCTGTTCCCGCGCTTGACGCGGGATCGCATTAAAACCGACCCTACAAAAATCTGATTGATAAGGTCTGTCCTTTTGCGGCCCCGCGTCAAGCGCGGGGACAAGAAGATTTTGAGACACCTCCCTATTATTCAATAGACCCATGTATAGACTACTGATCACCCTCATTTCCTTCCTGTTCACGGCACATGCTGTGTGCGCGTCAGTAGCTATCCCCTATGTATTTGTTAAGAACTATACGGTCGACGATTATAAGGCGAGTTGCCAGAACTGGGGCTTTTCGCTGACGCCGGACGGTATGTTGTATGTCGCCAATAACTCCGGCCTGCTTGCATTCGACGGCAATACCTGGAAACTGTATTCGCTGCCGGGACAGGAAGAGGTGACCGGCGTAACGAACTATAACGACACGATCTACACCCGCAACGAAACGATGCTGGGAAGCTGGACACGCAACAAGGACGGAATCCTCCACTACCATCCTTTGAACACGGTTCCACCCGAAATCCGTTTCACTCCACCACCCCTTGAGATACCTTTTACTTTACCGAAAGAAATACAGGATGCACATCCGAGTGCCTTTGCTACCAACGGCACCCTCTTTTTCATCGGCACCCTGACACAAGGATTATACATCACGGCCTCCGACGGCACTATCCTACAACATCTGTCTCTGCAGAACCAGCTACAAGACAACATCGTCCGCTTTATCTGCGTACAGGACACCCGGCAAATCTGGGTAGCACTCGATAACGGATTATCACAAATTTCTTTCGATCCCCCGATCACCTTATTGGGGAAAAGAAGCGCGATCGGCAAACTGGCGAATGCCGGGCTGGATGGCGAAGAACTGTATATCCAGACCAACCTCGGCTATTTCAAGCGCTCACTGAGCGCCGCAAGCCCTTTCGTCCCCGTAACGGAAGCCGAAGCGCAACCCTATCTCAGGGTCGACAATGTACCCGTACCGACCGTCAAGCAATTATTCCGGGACACGGAAGCATTGGGAATATTCGCCGAGGCCGAACTTATCTATCCGGCCGGTGACGACCTGTACTGGCTCTCCGTCGGCAACGAAGCCGGGCTGTTTCATGTGGCGGACGGTATCGGGACATTGAAATGCCGCCTGCTCTTCGACAACTACAATATGAATCTCGTGACAAGAGGCAAACGGATCATCCCCTTAAACGATTCCTTAGTCTTGGTCTCCGCCATGCAAGGGGCCTTATTGATCAATATCCGGGAACTGATCGGAAACAGCCTCGGCAATACTTCCCTGAAGGTTTCGGGACTCGAATATATCGATGCTTCCGGCATACATCATTTGCCGATCAATACGCAACGCATCTCTCTCCCGCACGATTTCCAGGAATTCAATGCCTGGGTAGGCACCACGATATTCACCTCCAACCACCAGATCAGCTACAAGATCGAAGGAGTATCATCGGATTGGTCCGCCTGGCAGCACGACGGAAAAATCACTTTCATGCAATTACCGGAAGGAAAGTATGAATTAAAAGTCCGCAAATACGTTATCAAAGGTCCCTATCCCGAACTCACATTGTCCATCGAAGTCCGCCCTCCCTGGTACAACACGGTATGGGCATGGCTGGTCTACATTGCAATCGTCTGGTTCCTTGTGCAGACCGTACTCCGCTACAACCTGAAAAACCTGCATAAGGAAGAGCAGGAAAGAGCCGAAGCCGAGCGGCAGGCCGAACAGCAACAAATGCAGGTAATCAAAAACCGGATGCTCGAAGCAGAGTTGCAGAACAAGAACAACGAACTGACACTACAGACTACGGTCCTTGTCAAGCGCAACCAGGCCGTCCAGAGCCTGTTGGAGGAACTGGAAAAACAAAAAGACACGTTGGGTGAACGGTATCCGAACAAACTATACACCCGCATGAAGACCTTAATGGAAGAAACTTTGAACAACCAGGCGGACTGGGTGCTGTTCGAAAGCTATTTCAACAGCACACACCAGAATTTCATGGACCGCCTCAGACAGCAATACAGCGATCTTACGACAGGTGACCTTCGCATCTGCTGCCTGCTCCGCATGAATCTCTCCACAAAGGAAATCGCCTCCCTCATGAACGTATCCGTACGGGCGGTAGAGCTGCGCCGGTACCGCCTGAGAAAGCGTTTGGAGCTGGAAGGAGATACGAATCTGGTCGATTTCCTAATGAGCTTCTAAAAATATTTTCTCAGAAAAGCATACTCCATATCAAATTGTATATTAAACAATTACACATAGAAGAAAAGGAGATGAGAAAGTAATGTAGTAGTATTTCTTTCCTCTCAAAACACTTGCGCAAGCCATGTAGTAGTCCTTTCTTTGTACACCCTTCCGGATTATCCTTTCTTTGTAACCAAAATCTAATTTTTTAGACATGATGAAACACGAACTGGAAGATCAATTGAAGGCGTTTGAGAAGAAAGGTATCGATCGCCGCCACTTTTTCAAACTAATGGCAATGGCCGGTTTACTGACCGCTGCAAGTACACAAAAGGCAAAAGCATTTTCAAGCAATGCCAAAGGAAAAATTGTAATTATCGGTGGAGGTGCTGCCGGTATCAGTATGGCAGCCCGTTTAAAGAGTTGGCTGGATAAGCCGGATATCACGTTGATCGATCCCAGTGACCGTCAGTTTTATCAACCGGGCTTCACCCTGATCGCGTCGGGTGTGTACCAGCCGGATGACGTCTGGAGAAAGCAGGAAGACTGCATGCCCAGCGATATCAAATGGATTAAAGATTCTGTTGCTGCCGTCGATCCCGTATGGAATCAGGTAACGACTAAAAATAACGGTAAGATCGCTTACGACTTCCTGGTCCTGACCCCCGGAATCCAAATCAACTGGGAAAAGGTGGAAGGTATCACGCACGATACGTTAGGTCAGGGAAATGCCAACAGTATATATGACTATGAAGGTGCACAGAAGACCTGGAAAGCCTTGCAGGAATTCTCCAAGACAGGCGGACGCGGAATCTTCACCGACACCTACACGAAGCATAAATGCGGCGGCGCACCGAAAAAGATCTGTCTGTTGACAGAACATTACAACCGTAAGCAGGGAACACGTGACAAGGTAGATCTGAATTACTATACAGCTTCCAAGGAATTGTATGATATTCCCTACTTCACTCCCCGCCTGTTGGAAATCTACAAGGAACGCAATGTGCCTATCAACCTGAACGTACGGGTCAAAGGAGTGGATACATCCGCCAAGCAAGTACATTTCGAGAAGATCGAAACAGTGGGCGACCAGAAAGTCTACACACCGTTTGTAGAAGATTATGATTTCCTGCATTTCACACCGCCGATGTCGGCTCCCGATTTCGTAAAAGAAGCCGGACTGGGATGGACGGAAGGCAAGCTGGCTGCCGATGCATGGGTAATGGTAGACAAAGAAACGCTGGTGCACAAGACCTATCCGAATATCGTTTCCTTAGGTGACGTTGCCGGAATCCCGACCAGTAAGACATCCGCCGCCATCCGCAAGCAGGTGCCTATCGCTGCCAAAAACCTGATTTCGCTGATGGAAGGCAAAGAGCCGGCAGAGAAATATGACGGATATGCCGCCTGCCCGATTGTAACGGACTATGGACACGTCCTCCTGTGCGAGTTCAACTACAAGAAAGAGCCTGAAAACTCGTTCCCGTTCACGATGATGGACACATCAAAGGAACTCTGGGCTGCATGGCTGTTGAAGGTTTATTTCCTGAAACCCATGTATTTCTACGGAATGTTGAACGGCTGGGCATGATAACCTAAACAACTCCCTATAATAAAAATGCCAAACTGAAAATCCCCCGGCTCGCTTGTAAGAGTACGGGGGGATTTTTTATTCCCGAATCCCTCGAATGACGTTTCCGTCTTGCTTCGATATCAGGGTATGGTAAAACACCTTATCTATTGATCTTTTATGACAAATTAAATCTGTCCCAGAGCAACCGTACCAACAACGAAGCCCCGGAGATGTCGAACACCTCCGGGGCTTGTTTTGTGTCTGCCTTCGTCCTTCGCAGGGGAAAGGCAACATTCAAT